>ENA-UONY01000011-UONY01000011.1-human-gut-metagenome-genome-assembly--contig:-CS9-NODE-11-length-291277-cov-30.746122_pt1 | contig 291277 bp, 272 predicted proteins | sample MGYA00242465_ERZ724012 | MGnify/ENA metagenome assembly ERZ724012 | reverse complement strand
GTGAAACTCCAAGTGAAGCAGTTGAAATAATCAAAGAAAATGGATGGGATGTAGCCAAACTTACCCCAACATATGAAGGAAATGAAATACTTTGGAATGATACAACAAATAGATTTTCTATTATTTCCAAAGATACAGTAAATTCATTAAAAAGAGCAGATAATGGAGATGAAAAATGGCATAATTGGAGATTCTTGGATAATTATGCAGATAATAATGGATATTCAGTATATTTAAGAGATCAAGATTTTTCTAGTAATTTAGATTTAACAATTACAACAGGACTTGATGTAGGAGATAATACCGAAGCATTCAATATTACATATAATACAACAGATGCAAAAACAGTTAGTATTCGTACAAATGGTGGAACACTTAATGTTGAAGCAACAGATTCAACAATTTCTCATTATGGAATGGCTGCATCAGTAGAATTCAACTCCGTTTCTGGTTCAACACTTAATGAATTTGGAGAAGTTCAAGGCAATATAACATTAAATAAAGGAACATTGAATTTAAAAGATGGATCATCAATTAATTCAGTTGTTTTAACTTCGACAGATCTTACAGATGTAAAAGTTTCACAAAGTACAAATTCTCAAATTAATGGTACAGTTATTGCATTAGATGAAAATGTTAAAAATGAATTAGCAAGTTCTTCTTCTATTGAAGTAAAGAAAGATGTTCTTGAAGAATCATCAAATGTTGTTTTAATTAATTCTGAAAATCAAGGAAATCTTAAAAATTACATTGATGAAGAAAAATATTGCCTTTTTACTTCAGATGTAAAATATGATACTGATATATCAATTGATAATAAGAAATTTGTTCTTGATTTGAATAATTATACTTTAACTTTTTATCAAATGGAACTTGTTAACCAATCTAATGGTACAATAAAAAACGGAATTTTGATTAGTAAAAAATCTGGCTCTTCTATTGTTGTCATGGATGGAAATAAATTAACAATGGAAGGTGTAAACTTAACAAATAAAAATGCATATGGTATTTTCCCTTACGAAAAATCTGAAGTTATTTTAAAAAATACAAAGATTAAAGCTGGGGTTTATGCATTAGGAACTAATGCTTCAACAGCGCAAGTTAATAGTCCTTTGATTAGTATTTCAGCATATAATTGTGAATTTGTTACAGAAACTAGTGATTTTGATAATTCGGCAGTCTATATTAATGTTCCTGTTGTGGCATATTTTGAAGGATGCTCTTTTAATGGAGGTAGACATGCTGCTTTTGTTCGTGGTGGAACTGCTACATTTAAAGATTGTACAATGACAGTCAGCGGTAAATTTTCACCTATGAATAAATATTTTGAAACAACTTGGGGTAGCGGGAATGAACTTCCTACTGCTGCTTTAACAATAGGAAATAGAAGTACTTCTGCATATAATTATTCCACAAATGTTACATTATTAAATACGAAATTAGAAGTATTGAATAATGCTGATTCTATGTATGCTTTATATGCATATGGTTTAACTAAAGACAACTATACAGTTACACTTTCTTATGATAATAATTCTGTTTTAGGAAAAACTAATTTGAATGATGAGATTGGTACCGTTGTTGTTACAAGACTTTAAAGAATTTCGTTAAAAGCTTTATAAAAATACTGAGCTATTAAATTACTTTTGCAAGCTATTTAATAGCTCTTTTCTTTTGTGAAAATTTTTTACGCATTTTCATAAAAGTAAGAAAAAATGTCTTGAAAAATAGGAAGAGAATGAGTAGAATAAGTTAGTTTGATAAACAAACTATTTGAAAGGGGGAAAATGAAATAAAAAATTTAGGGTATTTATTAAAAACTACTTCTAAAAGTTTTAAAAACAGAGTAGCGAATTCTAAAATATTTCATGAGAATCCTCAAGTTACATTGGGAAACAGCTTTATTCTTCGTTTCTTAAATGAACATAAAGATGAGAATATTTATCAAAAAGATATTGAAAAGTTTTTTGGATTGAAGAAATCGACTATAACAAGTATTCTTAATTCTTTAGAGGATGCGGGATATATAGAACGCAAAGTAGGAAAAGATGATGGCAGATTACGCCGTATTGTTCTTACAGAAAAAGGGTTTGCAATGAATGAAAAAGTCCATAATGAATTTGAGACTTTAGAAGAAAATATGTTTAATTTATTTTCTGAAGATGAATATAATAATTTGATTGCAAGTCTTGAAAAAATTAGAAATTATTTGGAGGGAAAAGATGATTAAAACTTTATTAAAATCAGTTCGCGAATATAAAATCTATTCTATATTATGCCCACTAGTTATGATCGTTGAAGTTTTGATGGAAGTATTCTTAGTCTTTGTCAACAGGGATATGATCAATCTTATGGAATCTAGTAATCCGGAAATTTCTCAAGTTTTAATTTACGGAGCTGTTTTATTAGTTATGGCGATGATTTCACTTGCTGCGGGTATTTTAGGGGGAATCTTAGGTGCTAAGGCTTCTACTGGTTTTGCTAAAAATCTCCGTCAAGATTTATATAATAAGATTCAAGATTTCTCATTCTCTAATATAGATGATTTTCAAACTTCTTCTTTGGTAACTCGTTTGACAACTGATATTCAAAACATTCAAATGGCTTATCAAATGTGCTTGAGAATTGTTATTAGATGTCCTTTGATGCTCATTTTATCTATTACAATGTCATTCATTATCAATGCAGAATTGGCAGCAGTATATGCCGCATTTATTCCAATTCTTGGAATAGTTCTATTTGCAATTATCTATGTTGTTATGCCAATATTTACACGTGTCTTTAAACAATATGATAAGTTGAATAATTCTGTTCAAGAAAATGTTCGGGGAATTCGTGTTGTTAAAGCTTATGTTCGTGAAGATTTTGAAAAACAAAAATTTGCTAAAGCCAGCGATGATTTAACAAAGCAATTTATAAAGGCTGAAAGAATATTGGCGTGGAACAACCCAGTAATGCAATTCTGCATTCAAGTATCTATGCTTCTTATCTGTTATTTAGGTGCTAAAGTTGCTTGTACTCATACAAATATTTTCAGCGGTTTAGGTACAAATTTTGGTGTTGGTGAATTATCCAGTTTAAATACTTATGGAATTCAAATGCTTTCCAGTATGATGATGCTCGCTATGATTTTTGTCATGATGAGTTTATCTATTGAATCTATGCGTCGTGTTTATGAAGTTTTGAAAACTGAATCTAATTTAACCAATCCTGAAAATCCAGTTATGGAAGTTAAAAATGGTGATATTGATTTCAATCATGTTTCTTTTAAATATAGTAATAAAGCAGAGAAATATGTTTTACAAGATATTGATGTTCATATTAAATCAGGTCAAACTGTAGGTATTTTAGGCTCTACAGGTTCTGGTAAAACTTCTTTAGTAAATTTGATTTCTCGTCTTTATGATGTTACAGAAGGTGATATTAAAGTCGGTGATATCGATGTCAGAAATTATGATTTAAATACATTGAGAAATAACATTGCTGTTGTATTACAGAAAAATGTCCTTTTCAGTGGAACTATTAAAGAGAATATGCGTTGGGGTAAATTAGATGCGACAGATGAAGAAATTGTTGCTGCCTGTAAAACAGCTTGTGCCGATGAATTTGTTTCTCAATTCCCAGATAAATACGATACTTATATTGAAGAAGGTGGAACAAATGTCAGCGGTGGTCAAAAGCAAAGATTATGTATCGCTAGAGCTTTGCTGAAGAATCCGAAAGTATTAATTTTGGATGACTCTACTTCTGCTGTCGATACAAAAACAGATAGTATGATCAGAGCTGCATTGAAGAAAAATAATCCTGATGTTACAAAAATTATTGTTGCTCAACGTATTCAATCTGTTCAAGAAGCAGATCAAATTATAGTTATGAATAATGGTAGAATCGATGATATTGGAACTCATGAAGAATTGATGAAAAAGAGTGAAGTATATCGTAGTGTCTACTATGCACAAAACAAAGGAGGTGCTAAAGATGGCGAATAATGGTCGTATGTCAAGTCGCAATAGAGGCGCCAGAGGCAATATGAAAATGGATGCTGATTCATTGAAAATATTGAAAAGAACCTTCTCATATGTTTGGAAAGTATATGGATTTAAATTGATTATATTTGTTATCTGTATTCTTTTAGCAGCGGCAAGCCAAACAACTGGTGCAATCTTCATTGCTCAAATTATTAACAATGTTATCAGTCCAGCTATTGAAAATAATGTACCTTTCTCTGAGTTATCTTCCCAGTTAAATCACTACATCCTTTTGATGGCCTGCTTATATACTGTTGGTATTATATCTTCTATTATTTACACTCAATTAAATGCTGTTCTTGGTCAAAAGTTTTTAAATTATATGCGTAAAATAACTTTTGACAAAATGGAAACTTTACCTATTAAATATTTCGATCAACATACTCATGGTAATATTATGAGTATTTATACAAATGATATTGATGCTGTTCGTCAATTAGTTACACAATCTATTCCTTCTTTAATTCAATGTGTAACAATTATGTTGACATTAGTTGTCATTATGTTGGTCTATTCAATTTGGTTAGCTTTAATTCTTTTTGTCGGTGTATTTATGATGTTTTTAGCAACAAAGAATATCGGAGCAAAATCTGGTAGATTCTTTGTTCAACAACAACAAACTTTAGGACAAGTTGAAGGTTTCATTGAAGAATCAATGAACGGTCAAAAAGTCATTAAAGTATTCTGCCATGAAGAAGAAAGTAAAAAAGATTTCAAGAAAAAGAATGATCTTCTTGGAGAACAATCTTATTTAGCAAATAGATATTCTAATATTCTTGGACCAATTACTGGAAATATTGGTAATATTATGTATGCTGTTATCGCTGTTATTGGAACAATTTTATTCTTACAATTCGGTGATGTCAAAGCTAATTTAACTATTATTGGTATGACAACATTCTCTTCTGGTGTTGTTGTTTCTTTCTTAAATATGGCTCGTCAATTTTCACAAAACGTCAATAATGCCGCAATGCAAATTAATTCTGTAGTTATGGGTATTGCTGGTGCTAAACGTGTCTTTGATTTGATGGATGAACAACCAGAACAAGATGAAGGATATGTCACTTTAGTCAATGTCAAAGAAAACGAAGATGGCACATTAGTTGAAACTCAAGAGAGAACAGGTTTATGGGCATGGAAACACCCACATGAAGAAGAAAAGGTTGATTATATTCCATTAAAAGGTGACATTCGCATGTTCGATGTAGACTTTGGATACAATCCTGATAAGATAGTTCTTCATAATGTAACCTTATATGCTGAACCTGGACAGAGAGTAGCCTTTGTTGGCGCTACCGGTGCAGGTAAAACAACAATCACAAATCTTATCAATAGATTCTATGATATAGCAGATGGTAAGATTAGATATGATGGTATCAATATAAATAAGATTAAAAAATCAGACTTAAGACGAAGCTTAGGAATAGTCTTACAAGATACAAACTTATTCACTGGAACAGTTATGGAAAATATCCGTTATGGAAGATTAGATGCTACTGATGAAGAAGTTTATGAAGCAGCAAAAATTGCAAATGCATATGACTTTATCACTAGACTTCCACAAGGATTTAATACTATGCTTGAATCAGATGGTGCAAACTTATCACAAGGACAACGTCAATTATTAAGTATTGCTAGAGCTGCTTGCTGCAATGCTCCAGTTATGATCATGGATGAAGCAACATCATCAATTGACACAAGAACAGAAGCTTTGGTTCAAGAAGGTACAGATAAATTGATGCAAGGAAGAACCGTATTTGTTATTGCTCACCGTTTATCAACAGTTCAAAACTGCGATGTTATCATGGTCTTAGATCATGGTAGAATCATTGAACGTGGTAACCATGAAGAACTTATAGCAAAGAAAGGTAATTACTATCAACTTTATACTGGTGCATTCGAACTAGAATAAAATCTAAATAAGCTGTTGAATAACTAAAAAAGTTAAACAACAGCTTTTTCTATGCAATAAAATAACTTATATAAAATTGTAAGTAAAAGCTTTGAAATGTTGTTTTAGTTTTATTTTAAAGTTAAAAAACATTTTTTCGTTGCAAAAAGTGTAGTTATATAACAAAATTTCATTGTAAAAAGTGTTGTACTTGAAGAACATTCGCTGTATTTTTTGTAAAAGTATGGCATACTATATTTATAGATAATAGAAGAGAAGAGAAATTATGTATCGAATTGCTATTGAAAAATTAAAAAGATGGAAAGAAAGTAAAAATAGAAAACCATTAATAATTGAAGGTGCACGCCAAGTTGGAAAAACATGGCTGATGAAAGAGTTTGGTAAATTGTATTATTCTGATACTGTATATATTAATTTTGATTCTAATTCTACAATGAAAGAACTTTTTGATTCTGATTTAAATGTTGAGCGTATTATTTTAGGACTTGAATTATATACAGGTAAGAAAATAGATTTTAATAATACTCTTTTGATTTTTGATGAGATTCAAGAAGTACCTAAAGCGCTTAGTTCTCTTAAATATTTTTGTGAAAATGCTCCAGAATATCATATTGTTTGTGCAGGTTCATTACTTGGAATAGCTTTGCATCAAGGAACGTCTTTTCCTGTAGGAAAAGTGGATTTTTTGAAATTATATCCTTTGTCATTCAAAGAATTTTTAATTGCTACTGGAAATGAAAGATTTGCTGATTTACTTGATAAACAAGATTATCAAATGATAACCAGTTTTAAACAAAAATATATTGATGCTCTTAAAACTTATTATTTTGTTGGTGGAATGCCAGAAGTTGTGCAGAATTTTGTTTTGAATAAAGATTATAATGAAGTTCGCTCTATTCAAAAAAGAATCTTTTTGGCATATGAACAGGATTTTTCTAAGCATGCACCTAATGAAATTGTTCCAAAAATTAGAATGTTATGGAATAATATTCCATCTCAATTAGTGAAAGAAAATAAAAAATTTATTTATGGACTTGTTAGAGAAGGAGCTAGAGCTAAAGATTATGAAACTGCGATTATGTGGCTTTCTGATTGTGGATTAGTTCATAAAGTCAGCAGAATAAATGCACCAAATAATCCACTAAAAGTTTACGAAGATTTAAAATCTTTTAAATTATTTGTTGTAGATATAGGATTATTAAGTTGTATGGTAGGACTTCACCAACAAGTTCTTCTTGAAAAAAATGACCTTTTTGTTGAATTTAAAGGTGCTCTTACCGAGCAATATGTTTGCCAGCAACTTAAAACAATTGAAGATTTAGGGATATATTATTACACAAATGATAGAGGATCATGTGAAATAGAGTTTATTATAGATACAGGTAAGCAAATAATTCCTGTTGAAGTAAAAGCAGAGATAAATCTTAAAGCAAAAAGTTTAAAAACATATCAAGAAAAATTTACTCCAAAGCTATCGATTAGAACAGCGATGACTGATTTTAAGAAAGAAGAAACATTAATTAATCTTCCTTTATATTCAATAGAAAATATTGTTAAATTGTAATTTTATTTCATATTTATAAAAAGTTGCATACCATTTAAATCAGGATAATATATTGATGTGAGTAAATGAATATGAATAAAGAAGTACTACTAAGCAACAATGTATTTGGCACTAAAGTTGCTTCATCAGTAAAAATTTCTGGCGGTACTTTTAGTAAAGAAATTTATGGACAATATATTGAAAGTGGATATCATTCAGAACAAGATGGAGATAAATGGATTGTCAAAAAATAAAATTAAAAATTATTAAATGACATTAATAGGGATGCTGAAGTTAAAATTCAGCATTTTTTTTAATGCTTTACTGTTCATATTCTGTTCATTTGAACAGAATATAATATTATTAAAAAAGAAATAATATTAGAGGGTTATATGTTATTTGTTGAAAAAGAAGTAACTGAATTAAAATCTAAGTATACTGACAATATAAAAAAGAAATTATTGCCTTTGCTAACACTCGTGAAGTAACTATTTATATTGGAATAAATGATGATGGCAGTGTTTGTGGGGGGAGAAAATTCTGACTATTTAATTCAACAAGTTATGAATGCTGCAAGAGATTCTATTAAACCTGATATTACTTTATTTATGAATGTTGAAACATTGATAAATGAAGAATTAGTCGCGATAAAAGGAGAAGGTAAAAATACATTGTATTATTTAAAATAGGTGCAAATAAAAAATGTTGAGAAAAGTTTTAAATCTCAACATTTTTATTTAATATTTTTACATTATTATAAAGTGATCGCCAGAAATAATTTTTGGACCTTCGTAATAAGCACCAGAAACTGTTTCTTTAGAAAGTTTTAAAGAAGAGAGGAATTCATCTAATTTTCCACTGATAGAAATTCCAGAAATTGGCGTTTTTGTTTTTCCATCAAAGTAATAGCCAAGTCGAACTTCTCCACCAATATAGTTCTGTTCAATATTTAATTGAATACCTGACATTGAAGCGCATTCCAAATAAGGTTCTTTTCTCATTTCTTCTTCTTTTGTTTCACCAGGTTCTAAGTTGATGAAAGGAAGAGCGCCTGTGCAAGGTAATTTTAAATATTGGGCGAATTGAAGATTACCGAAGTTTCTTTTTAAAATTCCGTCTTCAATTACTTTTGTTGGAACATAAGAAGAACCGAAATAGTCGAAAGATTTTAATGTGATACCATTTTGTTTATTGGTTAAAGTAACATTTAATTTATCTGCTGTTTTTGAATTTTGTAAATTGTCATTTAATTTATAGACATTAGATTTAGAATATACAGCAGCATAATTTGCTTGATTGGCAATATCTCCGATTATCGATTCAATTTCTTGAGCACGGAAAATTACTTTGCAAGAAATATTGCTTTCAGGATGTTTAGCATAAAAACGTGATTTGACATCATTTAATGAAGCATCAATTTCTGCTGTTAATTCATCGAGATTAACATTGTTATATGTATAGGATTTATACAATTCAACAGAATCGTTTCCAATAGTGTAAGTAGGAATTGATTCGACGAAAAGATTAGAACTAGTTTCTTTTTTATCTGTTCCTCTTGAGTTGATTATATGTATAGAAGAGTTTTTGATAAATATTTCTAAGGCGTTGATTGTGGCGTTTTTATCTTCTCTTTCTTTGAAGAAACAATCATATACTTTTTTGGCTAATTCTTCTTTGCTGAAGTTATTTAAGTTACTTTTAATGACTTCATCTGAGTTTTCATTTTCAGTGAGAAGATAAGGAGAACATATGGCTTTAGAACATAAAGCGATAGCTGTATCTACTTCTTTTTTGATATCTTCTTCTGTCATATATGATTGAATGATAAAATTGCTAGTACCGATTTTATCGCCAAAATTTTGAATTATTAATACCTTATAATTAGTACTGGTAGTAGTTCTTATTGTTTCAGCGTTTTTATGAACAAAATATACTTCATAAGAATCTGTTTTTGTTTCGGTAATTTGATATTGGGAAATATCTTTATATTGTTTTAATATATTTTCAATTTTTGTAATCATCCTAATTTAACCCTCGCTTTAATTGCTGGACCGCCATCGCTGACACGAACCCATTCCTTATATCCTTTTCCGCAGAAACCAGCACCATTGATTTCAAAATCGTCAGATATCATGCTAATTGAATTTAAAAGATCAAGAACGAATCCGCTCATAACAACAGGGGAAACATAATTATCAGTCAATTTTCCATCAACTATTTCTATTCCATATTCACAAGTGCATTGAATAGCCCAGTTTTTTGGATCTTCCATACCATTATTTGTATCAAATAACATATATCCATGTTTAATTGATTTGATCATATCTTCTAATTTATCATGACCTTTTTCAAAATAAGTATTGGTCATTCTGGTATATACCTTATTTAAATGAGATTGACGACGACCATTTCCAGTAGGTTTATAGTTTAATTGAGTTCCAGAGACTAAGTCACACATTCCTCCGACTAAAATACCATCTTTAATAATTAAGGTATCTTGGGCTAAAACACCATCATCATCGAAAAAGAATGAAGCAACATTTTTTTGACCGGCAGCACCATCATGCATATAGACGCCTTTAGCAGCAACTCTTTTTCCCATATATTGTTTTGATAAAGCTCTATCTTTGACAAATTGGTCCATTTCAACACCATGACCGAAAGCTTCGTGAACAATTAAACCGGTGATGGAAGAAGAAGTGATGATATCATAAACACCTGGAACAATTGGTTTAGCATGAGCTAATTTTTTGTTTGTTGAAATTAAGAAATCTATTTTATTCTCAAGTTTTTTTACACAATCAGCAATGTTTACACCATCAGCGAAAACTCTAAATGGTGTAACTTTGTTATTTTCAAGAGAAACACTCATGATAAATCCGACATTAAAATGATAGTTTTGCTTTAATAATCTGTTTTCAGAGATAAACATCTTTGAAGAATTGAGTGTGCTAAGTCTTACTATAACATTGGCAAGAGTTGAATCTTTAGCTAATGTTTTATCTTTTAATTCTTTAGTGAAGTTTAAAATGTCAGAAGAAGAAAATTTTTCTAAATCACTCTCATCTTCTTTTTCCATAACTAAAGGATCATCTTCAGGAATCTTGGATTCTATTGTAGGTAAATTAGAATCTAATTTGCAAGAAGCGATGATATCTTTGGCAAAATCTTCAACGCTTTTTTCAATATGGTCAAAAGCATATTCGTAAAAACCACGACCATTTGTCATTTTTACAACATAACCATAGTCATTGTCTAGTGAACTAGAACTGCTAGCTGTGTTCTTATTAGCAAAATAATCGATGGTTTGATGATCACAACCAAGGACACTGACGTATTTATATGTCTTTTTTAATTCTTTAACTAAAGAAACTAAGTAAGCTTCATTAGCCAGAAGTTTTTTTGAAAAACTCATTTTTCCTCCTTTTAATATTTTGGAAAATCTTTTGAAATAATGAAATGTATATTTACCTTTATATTATATATAGGAGAATAGAAAAAATAGGTATACAGAAAAAGGGAAACACATTTGACCTTCGAAGAATTTCTTGAACATAATTTTATCATAATTCTTTAATAAAAGATATTTATTTAATAAAAAAGAACAATGAAATCGCTTTGATATCAATTATTATATTTTGATAAGAAAATTTGATTTTTTATCAAAAAAATTAAAAATAAATTAATTTTCGATATTTTTTCAAAAATAAATAAAAAGTGTTGACATATTGTTTTTTATAGTTTAAACTAGTAAAAGCTGTGTAAAAGCAGCGCGTATTGACGTGCAAAATTGCTAGAACGCCATTCTCGGTTGTCATGGCTAGTCACCGTGAATGAATCTAGGGAAGTTGCACTGAACGCATGTCTATGCTGGATTTTAGACTAAGGAGGTAATATGCCAACAAAAACTAGCAGAATCCGCATCCGTCTTAAAGCTTACGATCACAAGGTCTTAGACCTTTCCGTCAGCAAGATTGTCGATGTGGCAGAAAAAACTGGAGCCGAGGTCGTCGGCCCAATTCCACTCCCAACGGAGCGTCAAATTTATACGATCTTACGTTCACCATTTGTCCACAAGGATTCCCGTGAACAGTTCGAAATCAGAACACACAAGCGGTTGATTTACATCAACAAGCCCGGTAAACAGACTATCGAAGCCTTAAAGAGAATGGATCTCCCTTCTGGTGTTGACTTCGATGTCCAATTCTAGGAGGCTGAAAATGAAAGAAATTATCGGTAGAAAAATCGGTATGACTTCAGTCTTTGCTACGGACGGTACGATGTATCCTGTCACCGTTATCGAAGTCTTACCTAACGTTGTCACTCAAAAGAAGACCGTTGAAAACGATGGATACGAAGCTCTTCAAATTGGTTATGAGGACAAAAAAGAGCAAAGAGCTAACAAACCTGAAAAAGGTATCTTCGCTAAAGCAAATACAACTCCAAAATATTTCCTTCGCGAAATCAAAGGCGATGAAATTTACAATCATGAAGTTGGTGAAAGCGTCACAGTTGATGTCTTTAAAGCTGGCGAAATCGTCGATGTAACTGCTGTCAGCAAAGGACATGGTTACAGCGGTGTTATTAAGAAATATGGAAAACACATCGGCCCTAAAGGTCATGGATCTGGTTATCACAGACAAATCGGTTCTTTAGCTACTAATGGTCGTTGCAATAACCGTGTTCATCCTGGCAAAAAGATGTCTGGTCATTACGGAAATGTTCAACGCACAATTAGCAATCTCTTAGTTGTCTCTGTTGATGCCAGTAAGAACTGCATACTCATCAAAGGTTCTGTTCCTGGTCCAAAGAAATCTATTCTTAAGATCAAGACTTCTGCCAAACTTGGTAATAAGACAAAGGCAGTTAAACCATTGGTTAGCTATGCTGATTAAGTTAGGAGATAACCATGAATAATATTGTCAATAAAGATATTCAATTACCAGTAGTTGGTTTTGACGGAAAAGAACTCCGCAAAATCACTCTCGATTCCGAAATCTTCGGCATCGAACCACACATGCCTTCTGTTCATTTAGCTGTTAAGGTCGACTTAGCCAATCGCCGTCAAGCAACTGCTAAAACTAAAACAAGAAGCGAAGTCTCCGGCGGTGGTAAAAAGCCATGGAGACAAAAAGGTACAGGCCGTGCAAGAGCTGGTTCTTCCCGTTCTCCACTTTGGAGACATGGTGGTATAGTCTTTGGCCCTACCGGAACTCAAAATTTCAAACTTAAGATGAACAAGCTTGTTCACAACAAAGCTCTTCTCTCTGTTTTATCTGACAAAGTTGCTAATAACAATCTTATTGTTCTCGACAATGAAGACTTTGCTAAAGTATCAACAAAAGAAGGTGTAAATTTCTTAAAGTCACTTGATGTCTTAGGAAAGAAGACACTTGTTGTCCTTGATACATATGCTGCAAACTTAGTTTTAAGTATCAGAAATATCAATGAAGTTCTTATCGTCAGCACTGATAACTTATCTGTCTACGATGTCTTGAACAACGAAAAGATCATCATCACCGAAGAAGCAGTCAAATGCTTACAAGGCGAAGAAGAGGAGGCTATCTAATGGCTCAAGAAGAAAAGAAATTAGAAGAAGTCGAAACTGTTTCCGGCCACGCCGCAACAATTCACGACTATGATGTTCTTCGCGGTCCTATTCACACTGAAAAAACTCAAACCCTTCAAGGTGAAAATAACGCTATCGTTTTAGAAGTTAAGGCTACCGCAAATAAGACCGAAATCAAAAAAGCTGTTGAATCAATCTTCGGCGTTAAAGTTGAAAAGGTCAATACAATAAACGTCAGCAGAAAAGAAAAGACTGTTGGTCGTTATAAAGGCTTTGTTCGCGGATACAAGAAAGCTATTGTCTATCTTGATAAAGCAACAGATTTAGCAGAAATCGCTAAAGCTGCTCACGCAGAATAAGCCATAGATAAATATAGGAGAAATTATGGCAATTAAGAATTATAAACCTAATACAGCCGGTACTCGTCATGTTTCTACATTAAGTACAGCTGATATTACAAAGACCGCTCCTGAAAAATCACTCGTTGTCACCCTTAAGAAAACTGGTGGCCGTAATAATTCAGGCAGTATCACCTGCCGTCACATTGGCGGAGGTAACAAAAGAAAATACCGTATCATCGACTTCAAGAGAAGAAAAGATGATATGCCAGCAACAGTTTTATCAATTGAATATGATCCAAACCGCAATGCTCGTATTTCTTTAATCCGCTATACAGATGGAACTAAAGCATACATCATTTGCCCAAAAGGACTTAAAGTTGGTGATGTTATTGTTTCCGGCAAAGCCTGCGAAGTTAAAGTGGGTAACTGCATGGAACTCGCTGCTATCCCTGAAGGTTTAGTTGTTCACAATGTTGAACTTCAACCTGGTAAAGGTGGCCAAATGTGCCGTGCCGCTGGTACAGGCGCACAAATCCTCGGTCGCGAAGGTCGCTATACTTCATTGCGTCTTGCTTCCGGCGAAATGAGAAAAGTTTTATCAACATGCCGCGCAACTATCGGTCAAGTTGGTAACGAAGATTTCAACCTTGTTCACTTAGGCAAGGCTGGTAAAAATAGATGGTTAGGTATTCGCCCAACAGTTCGTGGTTCTGCTATGAACCCTAACGATCACCCACATGGTGGTGGTGAAGGTAAGTGCCCAGTTGGTCGCGATGCACCACGTACCCCTTGGGGTAAGAGAGCTATGGGTGTTAAGACCCGTAAGAATAAGAAAGCCAGTACACGTCTCATTATGAGAAGACGTAATGGCTAATAGGAAGGAGAAAGAACATGTCTCGCAGTATTAAAAAAGGTCCATATGTTGAAGCTGCTTTACTTAAGAAAGTTGAAGCTCTCAACGCTGCCAATAAAAAACAAGTAATAAAAACTTGGAGCAGACGTTCGACTATCTTCCCACAAATGGTTGAACACACAATTGCTGTTTATAACGGCAAAACTCACGTACCTGTCTACATTTCTGAAGATATGGTCGGACATAAGTTAGGCGAATTTGCCCCAACTAGAACATTCCGTGGCCACACTTCTGGTGATGACAAGGCCGCTAAGTAAGGAGAAACGTTAAATGCCAAGAACTAAAAAAGTAAATGAAGCAGAAATTACCGAACCCTTACGCGACAGTGCTAAGGCTATTGCAACAAATATCGGTGTAACCCCACGTAAAGCACGTTTGGTCGTCGATCTTGTTCGCGGTAAGACTCTTGCTGAAGCATATGCGATTCTCGCTAATACAAATAAAGCTGCTGTTACCCCTGTAACAAAAGTTATTAAGAGTGCAGAAGCAAATGCTGTTAATAATTTCAAAATGAAGTCAGAAGATTTATACATTGCTGAAATCTATGCTACTGATGGAATCCGTCTTAAAAGATTCTTGCCAAGAGCTAAAGGTTCTGCATCTGGCTTAATCAAAAGATTTTGCAACATTACTGTTGTCGTAAAAATGAAAGGAGCTAAATAATCTATGGGTCAAAAAGTAAATCCAATCGGCTTACGTATTGGTATCAACCGTGATTGGTCATCCCACTGGTATGCAGCAAAGAAAGATTTCCCTGCATATTTAGCTCAAGACAATCTCATTCGTAAATACTTAACACCTAAAGTTAAAGATAGTCTTCTTTCCCGCATCGATATCGATCGCGTCAAAGATCAAGTTACTGTTACTATTGTCTGCTCTAGACCAGGTGTTGTCTTAGGACAAGAAGGTGCAAACCTTAAAGTCTTAAAAGAAGGCTTACTCAAAGCTACTAAATTAAGCGATGTTAAGATTTCCGTTGTCGCCGTTGAACTTCCAGATCTCGACGCTAACGTTGTTGCTCAAAACCTCGCTTCACAACTAGAAGCTCGTGCTTCTAGTCGTATGGCTCAAAAAAGAGCTGTTCAAACAATTATGCGCGCCGGTGCTAAAGGTTGTAAAACTATGATCAGTGGCCGTGTTAATGGTGCTGAAATTGCTCGTAGCGAACAATATCGTGAAGGTGTCTTATCTTTACATACATTGAGTCAAAATATTGATTATGCATTATGCGAAGCCCATATAACTTATGGTCGCTTAGGCTGCAAAGTTTGGATTTCTTTACCTTCAAAAGAAGAATTAGAAGCTCTTGCTCGCAGCCGTGCTCAACGCGATGGTCGCCGTTTCAACAACCGTGGTTCCCGCGGTGGTAATAATGGTCGTCGTGATAATCGTCGTCCAGCTAAAGAAGCTGCTAAAGAAGCTGCTCCTGTCGCTGACGAAAAGAAAGGAGAATAAGAGATGCTTCAACCAAAGAGAGTCAAATACAGAAGACCTCATGGTCTTAGTTACGAAGGTCTTTCAAAAGCCGGTAACGAAGTCGCTTTTGGTGACTATGGTCTTCAAGCTTTAGAAGGTAATTACATTACTAATAAGCAAATCGAAGCCGCTCGTATCGTCTTATCTCGCTACACCAAAAGACAAGGTCAAATCTGGATTAAAATTTATCCACATTTAGGCAAAACTAAAAAACCAGCCGAAGTCCGTATGGGTTCCGGTAAAGGTTCCGTCGACAGTTGGGTTGCTGTCGTTAAGAAAAACCGCGTAATGTTTGAAATTGGCGGTGTTCCAGAAGCTGATGCTGTTGAAGCTTTACGCCTTGCAGCTTATAAGCTCCCTGTTAAAGCCCGCGTTATAAAGAAAGGTCAAGGTAAATAATCATGAAAATTGAAGATATTCGTGAATTGACCACCGCTGAACTTCAACAAAAAGTTTTCGATCTTAAAGCAGATCTCATGACACTTCGCTTCCAACAAAAGAGCGGTGAACTTGAAAACGGCAAAAAGATCACTGAAGTTCGCAAATCCATCGCCAAGTGCTTAACCGTTTTACGGGAAAGAGAATTGGCCGGTAATAATTAGGAGAACATAAAATGGCAGAACAAAATAATAAAACCAAACGTCAACTCCAAGGAGTTGTCGTCTCCGATAAGATGGAAAAGACCATCACCGTTCAAGTCTCAACTTACAAGGCTGATCCTATTTATAAGAAGAGAGTTGCTTACTTTAAAAAGTACAAAGCTCACGATGAAAAGCAAGAAGCCAAAGTTGGTGATACAGTCCTTATCGAAGAAACTCGTCACATTTCAAAAGACAAGTACTTCCGTTTAATTAAGGTCGTAAAGAGAGGAGAAGAGTAATATGGTACAAAACGAAACTAACCTCGTTGTCGCTGATAACTCCGGTGCTCGTTCTGTTCGTGTTTTCCGTCTTTTAGGCGGAAGCAAACGCAGAGCTTCCTCTGTCGGTGATATTGTCATTTGCGCAGTTAAAGATGCAATTCCAAATGGACGTGTTAAAAAAGGTGATGTCGTCAAAGGTGTCATTGTCCGCGTCGCTAAAGGTTATCAAAGAGCTGATGGCAGCACAATTCGTTTCGATGATAATGCTGTTGTTCTCATCAATGATGATCTTTCTCCAAAAGGTACTCGTGTCTTTGGACCAGTCGCTCGTGAACTTCGTGAAAAAGGTGAAGGCTTTATGAAGATTATTTCTTTAGCCCCAGAAGTTATTTAAGGAAGGAGATAACTATGAAAATTAAATCAGGTGATGAAGTCATTGTCGTCTCCGGAAAATATAAAGGAACGACCGGAAAAGTCTCTAAGGCTTTCCCAAAAGTTAATAAAGTTGTTATCGAAGGTGTCAATCTTCGTACAAAGCATCAAAAACCAACCGCTGGAAATCCAGAAGGCAAGAAAGTTGAAATCTATGCTCCAATCGATGTTTCCAACGTTATGATTCTTGATCCAAAAGAAAAGAAGCCAACAAGAATTGGTTACAAAGTTGTTGATGGCAAAAAAGTTCGTGTCACAAAGAAGAGTGGCACAGTAATTGACTAGGAGGAGAAAAAATGGCAGAACAAGGAAATAAAGTTGCTAACATTGTTTCTCGCGTTGAAACTGATTACAAGGAAAGAATCGTTCCAGAATTGATGAAGAGATTTAACTACTCTTCAGTTATGGAAGTTCCTCATCTTGAAAAAATCGTCATCAACATGGGTGTTGGTCAAGCTGCTCAAGATAGTAAGTTCCTCGAACAAGCTATTGCAGATTTAACCGTCATTGCTGGTCAAAAACCAATCAAGACAAAATCTAAGAAATCAGTTGCTAACTTCAAACTTCGTGAAGGACAATACATCGGTTGTAAAGTTACACTTCGTTCAATCAGAATGTATGATTTCTTCGATAAACTCGTCACAATCGCTTTACCACGCGTCCGCGACTTCCGCGGTGTCAATAAGAACGCTTTTGATGGTCGTGGTAATTTCGCAATCGGTGTCAAGGAACAATTAATCTTCCCAGAAATCGATTACGATAAGATCGGTGGAAAGACACGTGGTATGGATATCATTATCGTTACCTCTGCTAAAACCGATAAAGAGGCATATGCCCTTCTCGAATTAATGGGCATGCCATTTAGACGCTAGGAGATAAAATATGGCAAAGAAATCATTAAAAGTAAAATGCTCTCGTCCACAAAAATTCAGCACACGTGAATATAATCGTTGCTCCCGTTGTGGACGTCCTCACGGCGTTCTCCGTAAATTCGGAATTTGCCGTATTTGCTTACGTGAATTAGCCTATAAGGGCGAAATTCCAGGCATGAAGAAATCTAGCTGGTAAGGAGGTCAAGAAATGTTACAAGATCCGATCGCCGATATGCTCACTCGCATTAGAAATGCTAATGCTTTAGGCAATCCAAGTTTAGAAATGCCATCTTCAACAATGAAGGCTGGCATTGCCAAAATTTTAAAGGATGAAGGTTTCATCAGCAGTTATTATGTTGATGGAGATGTTAAAAAAGTTCTTCACATCACTTTAAAATATGGTCCAAAAGGTGAAAAAGTTATCACCAATTTGCAAAGAATATCGAAGCCAGGTCTTCGTGTTACTTGCGGATGCGATGATCTCCCAAGAGTCCTCAATGGATTGGGAATCGCAATTATCTCTACATCCAACGGCTTATTAACCGATAAGGATGCTAGAAAACAAAGAGTAGGCGGTGAAGTACTCGCCTACGTCTGGTAAGGAGAAAAAAATGTCAAGAATCGGTAAAAAACCAATCGACATCCCAGCTGGTGTCGAAGTTAAAGTTGAGGGAAATACAGTTACCGTCAAAGGTCCTAAAGGAACCCTCACTCAGAGTTTCAATGCGTGCTTGAGCTATGAAGTCTCCGAGAAAGAAATCTTAGTCAAACGCCCCGATGACTTGAAAGAGCACAAAATGATTCACGGAACCACACGTGCTTTAATTCACAATATGGTTACCGGTGTTCATGATGGCTTTAAGAAAGTTCTCGAAATTCAAGGTATTGGTTATCGTGCTTCTATGCGCGGAACCACACTCGTCTTAAACGTTGGACACTCTCATGAAGATTTAGTTGTACCACCAGAAGGTATTACAATTACTTGCCCAAATGCCACAACTATTGAAGTCAGCGGTATTGACTCTCAAAAAGTTGGACAAGTTGCAGCAAATATTCGTTCCTTCCGTCGTCCTGAACCATATCATGGTAAAGGTATTCGTTATCAAGGCGAAGTCGTTCTTCTCAGAGCTGCAAAAACAGCTAAGAAGGATAAATAATAATAGAGGTAACAAGATATGTATAAATCATTTGATAAAAATGCAGCCCGTCTTAAAAGACACCTTCGTTCCAAAGTTGTTGGAACAAGCGACTGCCCAAGAATCTCTATTTTCCGTTCAAACACCAATATCTATGCTCAAATCATCGATGATGTCAAGCATGTCACCTTATGCTCTTCTTCTTCCTTTGAATTAAAATTAACCAATGGTGGAAATAAAGAAGGTGCTGCAAAAGTTGGCGCTGATTTAGCAGAAAAAGCTAAAAAATTAGGCATAACTAAAGTTGTCTTTGATCGCTCTGGTTATGTTTATCACGGACGCGTTGCTGCTTTAGCTGAAGCTGCACGTGAAGCCGGCTTAGAATTCTAGGAGAATAAATATGGAACAAGAAGAAAAAATCACATCTCCGGTTGAGGCCGGTACCGATAGTACCCCGGTTGAAGCTGCTCCAGAAGCCGCTCCAGCCAAAGGTCATCATCACGAAGGTGGCCGTAAGGGTCAAGGTGGACGTCGCACAGAACGCCGTGCACCAGCTGAAAAACTCTATGAAGAAAGAGTTGTCAAAATTAGACGTGTTTGCAAGACCACAAAAGGTGGCCGTCATATGCGTTTCTCTGCCTTAGTCGTCGTTGGCGATGTTAAAGGCAAATACGGATTTGGCGTTGGTAAGTCTGGTGAAGTTTCCGAAGCTATCAAGAAAGCTCTTGATGATGCTAAGTTACATATGTATAGACTCCCAATCGTCAAAGATGGTACAATACCTCATACAGTTGTTGGTACTTATGGTGCTACCACAGTTTTCCTTAAACCAGCCCCTGATGGTACCGGAATTATTGCCGGTGGTCCAGTCCGTGCTGTTTTGGAATTAGGTGGTGTTAAAAACATCTACTCTAAAGTATATGGCTCCAGAAGTCCTATCAATATTGTTAAAGCAACAGTCAACGGTTTGTTATCTTTAAAGTCTTACACTCAAGTTAATAAACTCAGACATGGGGAGGATAAATAATGGAACTTCATAATTTAAAAAAGGTCGAAGGCAGTGACCATTCTGGTAAAAGAGTAGGTCGTGGTCTTGGTTCCGGTATGGGTAAAACCTCTACTCGTGGACAAAAAGGTGCTGGCGCCCGTTCTGGTGGTGCTATCAACCCTGGCTTCGAAGGTGGACAAACTCCTTTATATCGTCGTTTACCAAAAAGAGGATTTAAGAACATTAATCATAAAGATTATGCTATTATTAATGTTGAAGACATCGCTAAGGCTATTGAAGTTTTAGGAAATGGAGACATTTCTCTTGAAACATTGATGGAAATTGGAATGATTAAAGATCCAAAAGATGGTCTTAAAGTTCTCGGTGATGGTGAAATTAAACTCAGCGCCGATCAAAAATTCAAGGTTACAGCCAAGAAATTTACTTCCTCGGCAGCTGAAAAAATTGCTCAAGCCGGCGGAGAAGCTATATTGGAGAAATAAAAATGAAGAAAGTGTCAGCCATTTTACATAATAAGGAGATAATGAATAGAATCCTTTTTACCTTGGCTATCTTTCTCATTTTCCGAATTGGATCAGCATTGACTGTTCCTGGTGTTGAAATATCTAAAGACGCATTTGATACAAATAACGTCTTCGGTATGCTCAACCTTATGGGTGGTGGTGCCTTACAAAGTTTCTCTTTGTTTGCTTTAGGTGTTTCACCTTACATCACAGCCCAAATTATTGTTCAATTGTTACAAATGGATGTTTTGCCTGTCCTTACCGAACTTGGTAAGGAAGGCGAATCAGGCCGTAAAAAAATTGATATGGCCACTCGTTACTTGACGCTTCTTCTTGGAGCAGTTCAAGCATATGGAGTCACTGTAACAATGATGAATTCTGATTATATTACATTGACAGATACAACCATTCTTGGTTATTTAAAGATTATTGTTTACTTAGTTGCTGGTTCCATGCTTCTTATGTGGCTCGGTGACCAAATTACAACAAAAGGTATCGGTAATGGTATATCAATGATTATCTTTGCTGGTATCGTTTCTGCTTTACCTAACCAAATCTATGGTGCATTTGCTAATTATTTAAGTCAAAACCTTTTAACAGGAAATCCATCCTTAATTCTTGAAGGTGTTATTAAGTTATTATTATACTTACTCTCATTCTTCTTAATTGTTGTCTTTGTTACTTATACTGAAAAATCAGTTCGTAAGTTACCAGTCAGCCATTCTGCTACTGGTCAAAGCGGTAATGAAAATGCTCAATCGAGTTTCTTACCAATCAAGATTAACTCTTCAGGTGTTATTCCTGTTATCTTCGCTTCATCAATCATGATGGCTCCATCAATTATTGTCAGTTTCGTTTCTGGCGGTAATACTGTTCCTAATTGGGCACAGACAATGATTAATGTCTTCAACTATCAATCGATGGTAGATATGGGCACTTGGTCATTCCCTTGGGGCTTGATTATCTATTTATTCTTAATTATTGTATTCACATTCTTCTACTCTAACTTGCAAATTAATCCTGAACGCTTAGCAAAAGATTTCCATGATAATGGAACTTACATTACAGGATTACGTCCAGGTAATGAGACTGAAAAGTATATTCGTAAAGTTTTGAATAGAGTTACATTACTCGGTGCTCTTGCCTTGATGTTAATTGCAGCTCTTCCAATTGTTTTATCATTAACAGGACTTGTTCCACAAAGCTTAGCTTTAGGTGGTACTGGTCTTATCATTGTAGTTGGTGTTGCTATTGAAGTATTTAACCAAATCAATGGTCTTCTTGCCGCTCAAGATTATTAATTGTTAGAAAGAGGTTTATAAATGAAAAATATTGTTCTCATGGGTCCCCCAGGTGCTGGCAAAGGCACACAAAGCGAAAAGATTGTTGCTTATTACAACATTCCACATATTTCCACTGGTGATATGTTCCGCGATGCAGCTAGCCGTAAAACTGAATTAGGTCTTAAAGCAAAAGAATACATGGACAAGGGTCAACTTGTTCCTGATGAAGTTACTATTGCTATTGTTAAAGATCGTTTATCACTTCCAGACTGTGCAAATGGATATCTACTTGATGGATTCCCACGCACATTGGTTCAAGCTGAAGCTTTGAAAAAACTTACAGCTGAAATCAATAGACCAATTACTCACGCTGTCAATTTGATAGTAGATGAAGAAAAGTTGGTCGATCGTATTGCTTCCAGAAGAGTTTGCCCTCAATGCGGTGCAAGTTATAACGTTCAAACAAGACCTAGTAAAGTTGAAAATGTTTGCGACAGCTGTGGACATGATCTAATTCAACGTGATGATGATAAACCAGAAAGTTTCAAAGTTCGTCTTACTGCTTATAAGTCAAAGACTTTACCACTTGTTGACTTCTATCGCAATGAAGGCTTACTTACAGAAGTTGATGGCTTGCAAGATATCGATTCAGTTTTTGAAGATATTAAGAAAGCGTTAGAGAACTAATGATTATTATTAAAACCGAAAAAGAGTTTGAAAAAATCAAAGATGCTGGTACCCGACTTGGAGAATTATTCGATTATTTAATTCCCTATATCAAGCCGGGTATTAGTACCTATGAAATTGATAAGCTTGCGGAAAAACATATCCGCGCTTCCGGAGCAATTCCAGCTTGCCTCGGATATGAAGGATTTCCATTCACAATCTGTGCTTCAGTCAATGAATGCCTTGTTCATGGTTTCCCTTCTAAAAATAAAATTCTAAAAAATGGTGACATTATATCAGTAGATGTGGTAAACTGCTATAATGGTTGGATGAGTGATGCCTGTCGCACTTATGCGGTTGGAGAAATCTCTTCTCGCCATCAAGAGCTTATTGATACAGCTGAAGAATGTTTCTACGCGGGATTTGCTATGGCAAAACCTGGAAACCGAATTGGGGATATTTCCCACGCTATTGAACAAGTAGCAAGAAAACACGGTTTCGCCCTGACCGAAATTTATGGTGGGCATGGTATCGGTCGGGATATGCACGAAGATCCAATGATTCTAAACGTTGGTCGTGCTGGATATGGCCAAATTATACGTCCAGGTATGGCAATTTGTATTGAGCCAATGCTTCTTGAAGGCAGCGCTAAAACAAAAAGGTTACCAGATGGATGGGGAGAGGTCTCCATAGATAAAGGCTATACTGCTCACTACGAGAACACTGTTTTAGTCACAAAAGATGGCCCAGTCATCGCAACTGTTGACAGCAATGTTCGAAGACACTTAAAGGGAGAAATGTAATGTCCAAAGAAGATTTTATTCACGCTGAAGGTAGAGTAACAGAAATACTTCCAAACAGTAAATTTAATGTTTTGTTGGATAATGGGTTAACAATTCGTGCGACCCTTTCCGGTAAGATGAGAAAAAATAGTATTTTTATCGTACTGGACGATCGAGTTTCCGTTGAAATCTCCCCTTATGACTTAACACAGGGTCGAATTACGTACCGATTCAAAAATTAGGTACAAAAAGTTCTAACATGGAGGACAATTAATATGAAAGTTAGACCATCAGTCAAAAAAATCTGTCCAAACTGCAAAATTATCAAAAGAAAAGGTAGAGTTATGGTTATTTGCTCTAACCCTAAACACAAGCAGAGACAAGGTTAAGGAGGAAATTATTTAAATGGCACGTATTGCTGGGGTTGATATCCCAAACGACAAACCAGTAGCTTATTCACTGGCTTATATCTATGGTATCGGTATTCCTACAGGAAAAAAGATTTGCGCCGATGCTAAAGTTGATCCAACAAAAAGAGTTAAAGATTTAACTGAAGCTGAATTAACAGCTATTCGTTCTAAAGTCGCCGAATATAAAGTTGAAGGTGATCTCCGCCGTGAAGTTAATTTAAACATCAAGAGATTACAAGAAATCGGTTGCTATCGCGGAATTCGTCACAAGCGTGGTTTACCATGCCGTGGCCAACAAACAAAGACCAATGCACGTACAGTCAAAGGTCCACGTAAGACAGTCGCTAACAAGAAAAAGGCTGTCATGTAATAGGAGGACGCATCATGGCTAAAGAAAAGAAAACTATTCGTAAAAAGAAAACCAAATTAGGTTTCACCAAAGGTGTTGCCCATATTCATGCATCAAGCAATAATACAATTATTTCTATCTCTGATACAGATGGAAAAGTTATCGCTTGGTCTTCTGCCGGTAATGTTGGTTATACCGGTTCACGTAAGAGTACTCCATTCGCTGCTCAAATGGCAGCTGAAAGAGTTGCTAAAACTTGCTTAGATCGTGGCTTAAAGACAATTGATGTCGAAGTTAAGGGTCCAGGTAGTGCTCGTGAAGCTGCTATCCGTTCTTTACAAGCTGCTGGTCTTCAAATTCAAACCATTACTGATGTTACTCCAATTCCTCATAATGGTTGCCGTCCACAAAAACGTCCAAGAAAGTAAGGGGGAAAAACAGTATGAAGCAATTCCAAGAACCGCATTTTCATATCGAAAAAATCGATCCAGATTCATTTTATGGTGAATTCAAGATTGAACCACTAGAACGTGGTTTTGGTTTGACTCTCGGTAATGCTTTACGTCGTGTTTTACTATCATCCTTACCTGGATCTAGCATCTTCGCTATTCAAGTTGAAGGAGCAAGACATGAATTCTCTGCTCTTGATGGTATCGTTGAAGATGTTACAGCTATCGTCTTAAACCTTAAAGGCTTAGTATTAAGTATAACTGATGAATCTGAATCTCAACGCGTCATGACTATTGATGTTAAAGGTCCAGCAGAAGTTACTGCTGCTGACATTAAGGCTCCAAGCGATGTTGAAATTATTAATAAAGATCTTGTTATCGCCCACGTTGCAGAAGGTGGCGAATTAAAGATGACTTTATATGCTAATAATGGCCGTGGTTATATCACAGGCGAACACAATAAGGCTATCTACACAACTTTCCCAATTGGTACGATTATGACCGATTCTTCATATTCTCCAATTACAAAAGTTGAATACAAAGTTGACCCAACACGTGTTGGTCACGATTCAAACTATGATAGTTTAACTTTAAAAGTTTCTACAAATGGTTCTATGACACCAGCAGATGCTGTATCATTAGCTGCAAATATTCTTGTTGCTCATTTCAGTCAATTTACTGAAATCAGCGAAAAGCAAATTGATGAAGCTATCTTCAAGAAAACTGCTGAACCTGCAAAGAGCAAATATTCTGATATGACAATTGAAGAACTTGATCTTACAGTTCGTAGTTACAACTGCTTAAAGAGAGCTGGCATTTCTACAGTTATGGAACTCGCTAATAAATCCGAAGAAGAAATGATGAAAGTCAGAAATCTCGGTAAAAAATCCCTCAAGGAAGTTAAGGAAAAGCTCGAAGCTTTCGGCCTTCATTTCCGTGAGATGTAAAGGAGAATTAATAATACATGAAAACTCAAGGACGTAAGAATGTTCATGGTAAGGGCGGTGTCCGTTTTAAGGCCGCTTATACCGCTAGTAAAGATAAAAGCATGCTTAGAAACGTTGTAACTCAACTCATCGTTTCTGGACATGTTCAAGTAACTTCTATGGTTGGTAAACAAGTTTCTTCCTTAGCAGATCGTTTAGTTACATATGCTAAGAAAGGTGATTTAAATTCCCGTCGTTTAGCTGCAGCTATCGTTCGCGATGTCTGGGCTGATGAAAAAGCTGGTGTTACTGCTTTACAAAAATTATTCAACGAATATGGCCCTCGTTATGCTAATCGTAATGGTGGTTATACACGCGTTTTAAAACTCGGCAATCGTCGTGGTGATAACGCTAAAGTCGTATTAGTTAGTTTTGTTGATTAATTAGTAGGTGTTATATAAATGCTGCTGGGGTTTTCCTGGCAGTTTTTATTTATAAAGCACTTAAATTCTTTTAAAAAAAGAAAAAATCAATTATAATAAAGAAGATATAAGGAGATAAACTATGGCTGAAAACGAAGAACAGATTCTTACTAAGGAAGGTAAGAGACAATTAGAACAAGAATTACATCACCTCATCAATGAAGTTCGACCAGAAGTAATTGAAGAACTTAAAGCTGCTCGTGCACAAGGCGACTTAAGTGAAAATGCTGATTATGATGCAGCAAGAACACGTCAAGCTGACGTTGAAGGTGAAATTAAAAGAATTGAAGCTCTTTTAAATAATTGTAGAGTTATCGATGAAGATGATAATACAGGAAATGAAAAAGTTGTTAAGATTGGTTCTACAGTAACATTCCATGATAATAAATTGAATAAAGATTTCACTTATCAAATTCTTGGTTCTGTTGAATCAGATCCATTCAAGGGAATTATTTCTAACGCTTCTCCGCTCGCTCAAGCAGTTCTTGAACATTCTGTTGGTGAAGAAGTTACTGTTGAAGTTAAAACCCCATATACAATTAAAATTCTTAATATTACAAAATAAAAAGCTTTTTTAAAAAGCTTTTTTCTTTAGGAGAATATCATGACATTTGAAGAAATTAATAAAACGTTGACAGATGAAGAAGCGAAAAAAGAAGTTTCTCGCTGTTTAAAATGTCCACGCCCTTTATGCAAAATGAAAGGCTGTCCAGCTGAACTTAGAATAAATGAATTCATGAAGGCTTTTTTTGATGGAAATGAAGAAGAAGCATATAGAATTATTCGCACTGGAAGCAATCTTCCATTAATCTGCTCTAGGGTTTGTGATCACGATTCACAATGTCGTGGTGCTTGTGTTTTAAATTTCAAGCATATGCCGATAATTCCTGGAAATATAGAAAGATATCTTGCTGATAAATTTGCAGGCCAAAATGAGCCATTTCAGCCTTTTGATAGGGATTTAAGCGTTGCTATTATTGGAAGCGGTCCAGCTGGCCTTTCTTGCGCTTTAGAGTTAGCACAAAATGGTATTCAATCAACAATCTTTGAAAAGGAAAAATATTTTGGCGGAATATTAAGCTATGGAATTCCTGAATATCGCCTTCCTCTTTCTGTTCTTAATAGACAAATTGATGTTTTAAAACAAGCAGGAATCAAATTTGTAAATTCTTGGAATGAAGATATCAGTGATTTTGCTAAGTTTGATTATGTAGTTTATGCAACTGGATTAACAAAATATTCTTATATGGGAATTGAAGGAGAAAATCTTGAAGGTGTTTATGATGGTGGAACATTTTTAAAAGCAATAAATTATCATATTCGTTATAATGAACCTTTTAATTTAAATTTGGGAAATAAGATAGTTGTTGTCGGCGCTGGAAATGTTGCAATGGATTGTGCCAGAAGCGCTCGTCGTTTAGGAAAAGAAGTTATTGTTGTTTATAGACGTTCGGAAAAAGAAGCTCCTGCAGCTAAAGAAGAGTTAGAAGCAGCAAAAAATGAAGGGATAGAATTTTATTTTCTCACCAACCCAACAAAAATTGTTGGAAAAGATCATGTTGAAAAAATAATTGTTGAAAAAATGACTCTAGGTGAAAAAGATGCTTCAGGTAGACAAAGACCTGTTCCAACAGGAGTGTATCAGGAATTTGAGGCAGATAATTTTATTTTAGCAATTGGACAAAAACCTGATTTAGAGTTAGCTCAGAAGATGAATCTTCCTTCTGAAAAAGGATGGATTAGTTTTGATGAAATTAACTTTGTTGAAGATAAAGTTTTAGCTGCTGGAGATATTGTGTATGGAGCTAAAACTGTTGTTGCTGCCATGGTAAGTGGCAAAAAAGCTGCCCACGCTATTTTAGATAAAAGCAACTAATTAACTATAGATTAAGTCATTATTATTGTTTTTTATGACTTAATATTTTTTTATATAAAAAATTATATATTTTTTAGAAAATAGAATTATAATTCATTATTTTTATCATTCGAAATATATTTATTGACTGAATATTTTAGTATAATATTTTCTTTTTTTTCTAATAATATTATTATGAAAAAGATTTTGAAATTTTGTTCTGTTTTTTTTAAATGTACTGGAACGTTGATTAGTATTTTAATGGTATCGATAGTTTTGTTGGGATTTGAAAAAATACCCGGAACATATATAAATTATGTTGAAATGCCTTTATATGCTGAATTTTTAAATGCTAAAAGCGTTAAATATTATATCAATAGCTACGGAGCTTCTCATTATGAAATTGAAGTAGAAAAAATTGAATATAATAAAAATATAGCGACAACTTTAATGTTTGCCGAAAAGTTTGAAGTTACAGATAATCGATTTATTTATTTTGATAATTATTATATGTTTAGCATTGTAATCGATGATGATTTCAATGCTATTCCTTCAGAATTAATAAAAAAATAATTTGAATTTTGAAACATAAAAAAGACGTTGAATTTAATCAACGGCTTTTTAGTTTTTATATTTTCCTAATAGTTTAAAATTTATATTTTTTTAAAGGTTATAGCAATATTTTCTATTTCATTATTTGAACTATAGGGAAATAAATAATAAGTATAGGTGTTTTCATCTTTATCAGCTTTACCAGTTAAGATGAAATCATTTTCAACTCCGATAGTAATTTTAGTTAAATTGTTATCTATTTTGAACTTAATGGCTTTAGAGTTTGTAATTGCACTTCCTTTGAAACTTATTGCTAAAATATTATTCTGTTTTGAAAAATTGTCTTCATAATTATTTTCTAGGCTTATGTTTGCTTTTGTTTTAAAATCGTTATAATCGGTTATTGATTTTAAATTATAAGCACTTATTGCAGATGTAAAATCATTTGTTTCTTCTATTTTTTCAATGTTGGCAATATTAGAAGAATTTAAATTTAAATTTGTTAAATCGTAATTTTGATATGATAGCTTAGTAAAATTAACTGAATTATATGGATAGTTATAAAGAAAAATAAAACCAGCTGTTCCAAGTACTGCTAATGTTAATCCTAAATAAGATAAGAATTTGTTTTTTTTCATTTATTCATTCCTCATAAATCATTTTTTATTTTGACTAGAAGTTTATATAAATAGTTTTTTCTTAGACCAGTTGTATCAGATATATTTTTGGCAATATCATTGAGGCTTTGGTCCTTCTTTAATTCTTCTTGTAATAATTTTATTAAATCTTCTTCGCTTAGTTCAGTATCTTCTTCTTTTTTTCCTTCGATAATAATGACAAATTCCCCGCGAATAAAATCTTCTTCAATTGTTGATATTTCTTCTAATGTGCCTCTTATATATTGCTCGTATAATTTGGAAATTTCTCGGCCTAAGCAAGCTCGCCTATCTTTTCCAAATATTTTTTCCATGGATTTTAAAGTGTCCAAAAGACGATGAGGTGCTTCATAAAAAATCAATGTTTCTTCTCTTTGAACGTATTTTTCTAAAGTTTTAATTCTATTGGATTCTTTTGTAGGAAGGAAGCCAATAAATGTAAATTGTGCTGAATTAAACCCGGAAGCAGTTAAGGCTGGAACAAAGGCTGTTGGACCGGGAATAGCTGATACAGGTATGTTATTTTTTATAGCTAAGCTAGCTAATAAGCCACCTGGATCGGATATACCAGGAGAGCCAGCATCAGAACAATAACTAACAATAAGTTTTTCTGTTAGCATTCTAGAGATTATTTTTTCAGCTTGTTGGAGTTCTGTTTGGCTATAACAAGAAATAAGATTTTTATTGTTGATATTAAGTCTTGATAAAAGCATTTGAGTATTTCTAGTATCTTCACAAGCAATTAAATCACTAGATGCTAAAATTTCTTTACTTCTTTCTCCTATATCCTGAATATTTCCAACAGGAGTAGGTATTAGGTATAAAATAGGCTTGGAATTGCCTTTATAAGAAAAGATTGCTTTAGCGTTCATTTGTAACCCTTGGTACTTTTCTTAATTCTTGTTTGGTTAAAGTGACAAATTCTGTTCCGTTAGATAAAGTTATCATACCGGTAAATAAGTTAACTGATGTTACTTTATAAATTGAATTTTTATATTTATATGTTTCATTGATCTTTGGTGAATGCTTTTTGAGTTCAGTATAGTTTTCATCTTCGAATTTTAAACAACAAATTAGTTTTCCGCATTGACCAGATAGTTTAGGTATATTTAAAGATAACATTTGATTTTTAGCCATATTGATTGATATGATATCGAAGTTTTTTATAAAAGTTGAGCAACATAAAGGCAGACCACAAACACCAATGCCACCGATAATTTGTGCGCGATCTCTTGTTCCTATTTGTTTCATTTCAATATGAGTTCTGAAAGTACGATGTAATTCTTTTACTAATTCTCTGAAATCAACTCTATCATCAGAGCTGTAGATAACTAGTAATTTAGAAAAATCTAAAGAAACTATAGTTGAAATAATTTTCATATTGAGATTGTAACGTTTTGCTCCAAGAGTTACGACGTTAAATATATCTTTTTCAATTTTGCTATTTTTTTCAAAAATTACAAGATCATCTTTTGTTGCGATTCTAGTGATTGGAAGAAAGCCTTCTGTTATTTCGCTTTTTTTATTGTTTTGAACAGTTCCAATAGTTGTCCCTATATTAGGTGTATCAACTACTACTTTAGTTCCTATTTCAAGAGGAAAAGATGATGTGTAGTAAATGAGTGGAGATCCGGATGTGGATACTCCTATTAAATATTGAGTCTCTGTCATTTTGCCTCCAATATTGTGGCTAATTTGCCTAAAACAAGTGTGAAGTTATAATTTAATTTTTTAGCGGACAATATTTTTTCAAGAAATATTGTTGCATTATATATAGCTTCTTTATGGCTTTTTAAGCCGAGAATTATTTCTTTGAATGGTGAATCAGTATTATTTGTTGAAATGCAAATAAATACTTGATAAACGATACCATAGAAGTAATTATAACATGTTTGGTCTTTTAAATTTGCACTGATTTTTGAAAATAGAAGATCAATACCTTTTTCATAATTGAAAACTAATAAATTTAAAAAATCTATTGCCATTTCAAATACAGTATTAAATGTTTTATCAGCTGCAATTTCTAAAGGATCTTCTTTAAGTCTTAATCCTTGAATTAAAAATAAGGCTTTAGGATCAATGCTGCCTTCTTCATAATTATATTTTTGTGGAAAAGCTCTAAGACTTACAACTCGAGAAATAATTGTCGGAAGAATACTTTCTTTTGAAGTGGTGGTTAAAATAGCATAGACATTTGCTGGAGGTTCTTCCAGAAACTTTAAAAGAGCATTGGCTGATTCTTCAGTCATATTTGAAACTTCATAAATTATATATGCTGCACATTTATTTTCTTCTTTGTTAGTTAAAACAAATTGATTTGATAGTTCCTCAATTTGATCTTTTTTTATGTTTTGATTTCTGCCATCGATAATATAAAAATCGCCAATTCTATTTTCATCGAAAAGTTTACAATGTTCACAATTTGAGCAAGCTAAATTTTCATCACAAAATAATGATTTTGCTAGAAACTCGGCAATTTCATCGATTGGTGCAAGATTGTCTCCGTAAATTAATAAAGCATGAGGCAAATGATTTTTTTTAACAGCATTAAGATAAAAAGATGATATTAATGGTTGATTTTTTAAGAATTCTTCTTTAGTCATCTTTTAATTCCTCAAGAATAATTTTTAAAACAGTATTATAAACATCATTAAAGGTTTTTTCTGCATCAATTTTAATAATTCTATCTGGATATAATTTGGCTAATTTTTCATAACCATCATGGACTAAATTATGAAATTCAAGATTTTCTAAATCTAGTCTATTTACTTCGCGATTGCTATTTTTATTAATTCTTGCAAGCCCTACTTCAGGTCTTATGGAAAAATATAATGTTTTATCAGGAAGTCTATTATCTATAGCAAAAAGATTTATGTCCATAACACTATCAAATCCTAATCCGCGGGCGTAGCCTTGATACACTAAACTAGAATCGATATAGCGGTCAGATATTACATTTATTCCTTTTTCTAAGGAAGGAAAAACTTTTTCGACAAGATGTTGTCTTCTTGAGGCACAATATAATAAAGCCTCTGTTTTTTTGTCCATGGCAGTATTTTGTTTATCTAAAATAATAGAGCGAATTTCTTCAGATATTTTTGTGCCACCCGGTTCTCTAGTGATGATAAAAGGAATATTTCTTTTTTGAAGCTCTTCAGATATTTTTTTTAAGATTGAACTTTTTCCAGAGCCTTCTCCACCTTCAAAAGTAATTAATTTTCCTGGCTTCATTTTTCTTCTCCTTTTAATGTTGTCCTTCCTTCTAAGGAACGTGAAATTGTGATTTCATCAACATACTCTAAATCAGCGCCAAGAGGTAAACCATAAGCAAGTCTTGTTACTTTTATTGGACTATTTTTTAATAGTTGTGCAATATATAAAGCAGTTGTTTCTCCTTCGATTGTAGAACTTAGAGCTAATATTATTTCTTTTACGTTGTTTTCTTTAATGTTTTTTAATAATTGTGGAATTCTAATATCTTCGGGTGAAATATTTTTTATCGGTGAAATGCACCCACCTAAAACAAAATATAAACCATGATAAGTATCGGTCTTTTCAAAGCTTATAATATTTTTAGCATCACTTACTACCAATAATGTATCATCATTTCTTGAAGGATCGTTGCAGATTGGACAAGATGGAGTATCGATATACATTCCACAATTTGGACATGGATGAACATTTGTTTTTACATTATAAAGAGCATTTATAAATTCATCGAGTTCTTCTTTTTTGAAACGCAAAGAAGCATAGGCTAACCTTTCAGCGGTTTTTTCTCCTATGCCTGGTAATTTTTGAAAAGATCTTTTTAAATCGGTTACAGATTTAATTGGCTCCATAATTAAAATCCAGGAATTCCCATTCCTGATGTAAGACCAGCAGAAATTTTTTCAGATTCTACTTGTATCTTTTTAACTCCTTCATTAAAGGCTATCATAAGAGCATCTTCAAGCATGAAACTATCTTCAGGGTCGATGATATCTTTGTTAATTTTGATGCTTTTAACTTCGTATCCACCGGTGATAACTAATTCAACAGCACCACCTGCTGCTTGAATTTGAAATTCTTTAGCTTCAAGAGCTTCTTGCTCTTCTTTAAGTTTTTTTTGCATTTTTTGTGCTTCACGAAGCATTTTATTGAAATCCATTTTATTCTCCTTTTATTATAATTGGCTTAGGTTCAGGTAATTTTTTTACTTGGCTAAGTTGTCTAAATATTTGAACAGCATTAATATATTCATCAGGTGTCATTGCATAAATAGCTGGGGCAAAACCAAAAGCTTTGTTGATGACAGAACGATATACTTCTCTTTTTCTTAAGTCGTTGATATTTTTTATTTGTGTTACTAGTTGAACTTCAACAACCATTATTTCATTGTTGACAATTCGTGGTGTTGTGGCTTTTAAATAAGCCGCTGCTAAAGATTCTTCACTATTAAGAGATAGATTATCTAAATTATGCCAAGATGAATTGACATTTTCTTTTAATTTTTTATTTCCTTGAAGCATTATATTAATTATTTCATCTTCAGAAAAATAAAAAACTTTTGGAGGTTCTGTTGAAGAGCTAGCAGTTGAAATAGGCTTTGACATAATTGGTTGTTTTTCAACAGGTTTTGACTGAACTTTTGATTCGCTTTGAATAGGTTGCTCAGTAGGAATTTCTATAGATTTATTAGGAATAATTCTTTTTTCTTCTTTGTCTTTAAGCATTAATTTAATTATTGAAAGTTCAAAATGATCAAGAGTATTTTTTACTAATCGATATTGCCTTCTTGATTCTGTTAAAATATCAAGATTTCTTCTTAGCTCTGCTGGACCGATAGCTAATGGCATTGCTTCAGAAGATGTAAGCATAGAAAGCAGACTTTCATTTCTTGTTGTTCCATAAATCAATAAATCTTTGTAAATTTCAATAAGATCATCATGAAGATGAACTAAGTCAGCACCAGCGGAATATCTTTCGCGAATTTGATTGATAACATCATCAAATTTGTTTTCGTGAATTGCTTGGACAAGTTTTATTTTTTCAGGAACAGAAATTAATCCAAAAATTGTTTCAACATCGCTGACTTTTACTTCATCATTACTATAAGAAACTACTTGTTCGAGGATAGAAAGAGCATCTCTTGCACCGCCATCGGCTAATCTTGCTATAAGTCTTAAAGCACCTATTTCATAGTTGACATTTTCTTGTTTTAAAACATATTCCATTTTTGAAATTAAATCATCATCGGAAATTTTAGAAAAATCAAATCTTTGAACTCGACTTAAAATAGTTGGAAGAACTTTTTGAGGTTCTGTAGTTGCTAGAATAAAAATAACATGGGCCGGTGGTTCCTCTAGAGTCTTTAATAAAGCGTTGAAAGCATTTGATGTCATGGAGTGAACCTCATCGATGATATAAACTTTATATCTTCCCATAATTGGTTCATATCTTACTTGATCGATTAATTCGCGGATGTTATCGACGCCAGAATTACTTGCTGCATCTAATTCATATACATCAGGATGAGTACCAGATAAAATAGCTTCACAAGAATCACATTTATTGCATTCGTGCCCCAATCCTTCATCGCAATTTAAAGCTTTGGCAAAAAGTCTTGCTAATGTTGTTTTTCCAGTGCCACGAGGTCCAGAAAAAAGATAAGCATGACCAATTTTGTCATTTTTTAAAGCGTTTTTTAAGGTTTTAATTATTGTTTTTTGTCCAACTACTTCATCAAAACTTTTTGGACGATATGTTCTATAAAATGATTGATATGCCATGTAATTATTATAGCGTTTTTTTTGATTATAAACTAGATAAATATATATTAATTTTGATTAAAATATTCTAAATAAAAAAGCCATTTATATTTAAACGATAATGTTTAAATTTGAATGGCTTACTTTAAATTTGATTAATCACTTTTTCGTAAACTATCGCAAGTGAAACTTAGTGTTGCGAGTTTTTCCGCTTCTTCATCTTTTTTGTCGTTAGGATTAGCAATATGAAAGGTGAAAGCGAGGATATCGTCATAGCATTGTTTTCCGTATTCAAGGTCCATAATCATTGTATGTCCACCTTCAACATAGGATTTGATAGTAACCATGCTTGCTAGTAGTTTATGGGTTATTTTCCAAAGAGTTTTTCCTATACAAAGTTCATCATTTTGGGCTTTACCAACAAAAACCTTACATTTTACTTTTTTAAAATATCTTCTGTTTTTGTAAATGGATAAGGCGATATTATATGAAATAGGTATTATTCCTTGCATTCTACTTTTAGACATTGCTTTCTTGGTTCTTACTGGATTTTTAATTTTCATATGAATGTATTTGGCTGCAACCTTTAGATAATTCCAAAGCAATTTTGTTTTGAGCAAATAAATAGTTGGTGAAATCAAAATCAATTTGCGTATATGTTCTGGATATTCTGAAGCGGCTTTAGCAACAAAACCGGCTGTATAAGAATATCCAAGAAGGTAAATGATATAATTTTTTTGTACGTATTCATCAATTTTTGACTTTAAAACATTATATTGTTTGTTTCTGTTGTAAGTTGTTTTATCTTCTGGTGAATATAAAGAAATTAAACATACTTCATTGTTTTCATCGGTATTGATAGTTTCAAAATAATCTTTAAAGCATTTTAAATTGTGCTTTTTTGTATTTATGAAACCGTTGCAGCAGATAATTACTCGTTTAACTTTAACTTCAGATAAGTCTTTTTCTTGTTCGATTTTCATTTTTTCCTCCGAAATATGTACATAAATATTCCTGCAGCAATACCAACATTTAATGAATCTATCTCATTCATTGGTATAAGATAAGCTTTGTTTAATAATTGCTGCACTTCTTCTCTTATGCCATGACCTTCATTGCCAAAAACCAATATTATTTGCTTTCCATTTCTTTGTGCTTCATTTAATGGTTCTCCATTTAGAAGAGTTCCAATTAAATCGTAATCTTTTAAATTTTCAAATTCTTGAATAGTTTTAATCATTATCGGTAATTTGAAAATAGCACCTTTAGAAGATTGAATTACTTTTGAAGAGAATGGATAAGCAGAATCTGGACTTAAGATAATGCCTTTATAATTTAATGCTAATGCAGTTCTGATGATTGTCCCTACATTTCCTGGATCTTGTACTCCATCAAGATAAATTAAATCTCCTTCTAATTTAGTAGCTAAAGTTATTTTAGCTATACCCATCATTTTAGGCAAGCTTTTAAAGGAAGCAAGGTTTCTATATAGATTTTGAGAAAGAAGAATATTAGGAATTTTTGTTGGATTATAAGCATTATCTTCCTGATTAATAATAACATATTTTAATATTCCTTTGCTATCAGCTTCTTTAACTAAATCTTCACCTTCGAAAAAAATCATATCTTTGTGTTTTTTATTTTTAGTTAGTTGAACTAATTCTTTGTAGAATTCATTTGAACTGCTAGTTATTGATTTCATACTAATTCTCCGTTCTCTCCGCGAACCCAACCATTTTCTAAGCATTTTTGATAATAATCATAATTTGGGCAAAGGGAATAAACATATTTATAAAAATTTTTTCCGTGATTTAATTCAAGCATATGAACAACTTCATGAATTATAACTGATTCAAATATTCTAACATTGAAGGCACCAAGCATCCAATTTAGAACAATATTGTATTTATTTCCGGTTATTTCTTCAGGTGTAAAACTTTTACCTTTTTTAGAATAAGTACTAGGATATTTTATTCTTCCGTAAATATTGATTGTTGTGTTAAACGATAATGTATAAGTTACATTTGTTATATTTAGTGCTTTCATGCATCGATCGATGATAGCTGGAGCAAGAAGCTTTAATTTATTAGACAATATTTTTTTCATATATTCTATTCGCTTATCAACTGTAGGAATATCGAATATATATTTTTTATATCCAGTAAGATAGAAATATGGTTCTTTGCAAGTTAGATTAAAAGCGGAGCTGATATGCTGATGCTCTAACATAAATTTTTGTATCGATGGTGAATATAAAATGTGGTTTATCTTTTTTTCAATACAATCTTTTAATGGTACTTTAAAGAAAAAGCATCCAAATGCAACTATTACTTGATATTTATAGGCTTTTAATGCGGCAGTATTAATAATGATTTGAATTTGTTCGTCATTAAGATTATAAGTAAAAAGATATTTTGCAAACATATAATAAATTATATCATTTTTTTGTATGTTAGTAAAAATATATAATAATGTTGTTCTTTTAATTTATATAAAAGTTGTTTCTTTGATATTTTAATTTAAACAATGTATTTTAAATATTAATATAGCTAAATATATTATTTTTAATAATGCTTTTTTTAAAATAAAGATTTAAAGATTATCAGAATAAGTTTAAAATAAATATGAGGTTTTTATGAAAAAAAGAATATTTTTAATTTTAATTTCTGCTTTGCTTGTTTCTTGCAACAAAATTAGCAGTACTACATCTTCTAGTTCATCATCTTCTAATAGCATTATTTCAAGTATAACAAGTAGTTCTACTAGTTCAAATAGTCTAAATTCAAGTACTACTACTTCTTCAAGTTCTAGTCAAACTTCAATATCTTCAACAACGACATCTTCATCAACTTCATCTTTAACAACGATATCTTCATCATCTAGTTCTTCAACCGGTGAAGATTATTTAACTCCTGATGGAAGAAAAAATATATTTGATAATACTGAAATAGGGGATCCGAATTGTTATGCTATTGGAAGAGTTGTTAAAATAGAAGAATTTAAATATAACGATAATGTCAATGTTTATATTCAAGATGGAAAATATACTTATCAAGCTATCAATGTTAATTCTTATAGTGTAGAGATTGGAAAAGATTATATGGTTTATGGAAAGAAAAAATCTTCTCCTAGTTATGGCTTTAGAATTGATGCTTCAGGTGATGTAGCTATAAGTATGGTGGGAATGGAAGAAATGTATGGTGTAGTTGATCCTATTTTCTCAAAAGTAACACATCTAAATGAACTTGAAACATATCCAGCCGTTATTGATTTTGATAATGTTGTTATAACAAATAAAGATAATATTTCTATTTCTTCTAGTTTTGACAAGTATTCTTTTGTTGTCACTAAAGGAATCAAAGAATATGTTATTGAATGCCAAAAAGGAAAAGATGATGGAATTGAACTTGTAAATTATATTTATAATCTTCCGCTTGGAACTAGTATATCATTTAAAAATTTGATTGTTTTTTCCAGCAGTTTAGGAAGAATTACTTCTGTTAATGATATAGAATTGGATTTATCAGATGAAGACAGAGTTAATAAAGTTAAAGAAGAATTGGTAATTCCAGATTCTTTAGAAAATGATATTCTACTGCCTACTTCTAAACTGGGGTGTGATATTTCTTGGTCATCGTCAAATGACAAATATTTGAGCAATAATGGAAAGGTTACTCGTCCTCTTTTTGGAGAAGATGATGTTACTATAAATTTAACTGCTACTATTAAGTATGGGAATATTCAACAACAAAAAATATTTTCTATAAAAATAAAAGCTATAGAAAGCGATGAAAAATATAATGAGCCTTTTATCAGTGTTTATGTTGAAGGCAGTGGCTCAAATAAAGTTATTGGAATAAAAAATCCAAGCAGTGATGCTTTAGATTTATCGAAATATTCTATTAAAGCTGTTACTTCTAGTAGCGCTAAAGAATATAAGTTAACAGGAACTTTGAGTTCAAATGATACGCTTTATTTAATAAATAAAGCATCGACTCTACTAAATTATTTTGAAAGTACAACACATATTATTTTGACTAACGATGTTGTAAATTTTAACGGCGATGATGCGATTTGTTTATTTAAAGAAGGAGAGTTGATAGATATAATCGGCGATTTAGAAACTAAACCATCCGCTGGTTGGGTTATATCTGGTAATATTACAACAAAAAATCATACCTTAGTTCGTTCTTCTAGTGTTAAAAAAGGAAATACCATTTTTGATGCTAGTGAGTGGATAGGATATGATCAAGATAATATAGATTTTTTAAATAATTAATACAAATAAAAAGGGGGTTGTTAGATTAACTAACAGCCCTTTTAATCTGCATTTGATTTTTTGTCGAAAAGTTCAATTTCGAAGAAATCTGCTTCAATAGTTGTTGGACGACCGAAGAAGAGAATAGATACAGAAACTTTTTTAGTTTCAGAATCGATAGATTCGATTGTACCTTCAGAATTTTCAAAACTACCAGAGATAATTCTGATATGATCGCCAACTTTATAGTTAGAGAACATATTTTCATCAATGATATTCATTCTCTTTAAGACAGGTTCGATTTCTTCGTTAGGAATTGGGAAAGGTTTTGTACCTTTACCGGAAGATCCGACAAATCCTGTAACATCAGGAGTATTACGAACCATAAACCAAGCATCATCTGTCATAATCATTTCGATAAAGACATAACCTGGGTAAAGGTTTTTAACAACATCTTTTCCAGTAGGTTTACCATTTTTCATTCCTGGTTCTACTGTTTCAGCAACAACGATACGGAAGATATAATTTTCAAGATTTTGAGTATATTTACGTTTTTCAAGCATGTCAGCAACTGCTCTTTCACGACCAGAGTATGTATTGACAACATACCATTGCTTTGTACCAAAATTTACATCATTACTCATAATAATCCTCCTAATTTTAATATTGCAGCGGCAGCTGAACTACTGCTACTTGAACCACCATTGAAAGCAATTTCGAATGCGCGAAGTATTTCTGTTGAAATAAAATCGCAAAGTAATAAGCCGATTGCTGCTACAACTGTAACAGAGACAACAACACCAACAGATGGCCATAATTCACGTCTGTTAGGCCAACGGATTCGGCGAACTTCTTCACCAACTCCTTTGAAATATTTGTTAATTTTTTTCATTGGTCACCTCATTATTTGCTTTCTTTGTGAAGGGTGTGCTGATTACATTTCGGACAGAATTTCATCATTTCTATTCTTTCAGTTTTTCCTTCAACTTTGACTGAAACTTGGTAATTACGGGATAAACATTGTGTGCAAATTAAAACAACTTTTTTTCTCATAATATCACCGCCTTTTTTTATAATATAATAAATATCATTTTTCTTCAAGTTTTTAATTGTTATTATTTATTATAAATATGTATTTTTTAAATCTATAAAGTATTTAAATTATAAAAAGGGTGATAATTCACCCCTTTTATGAAGAAACTATATGTCTAGGCTCTTGTATCGGAACCTATTTCATCGTAACTTTCTTTACTAGAACTTTTTACTAAGCCATTATTGGTATTATCTGAATATGTACCATTTGATAATAAACCGATTATGCCTCCGACTTTATCATTGCCTGAAATTTCAGCATTGTTAGTATTGTTGATGATCGTTACATTTCCAGTAAGAGTTCCACCAAGAATTCCACCTACACCATTGGAAATTGAAATAACTATTTCATTATTTGTACATCCATCGATTGTTGGTGTGGCTTTTGTAGCATTGGCTCCAGCGATTCCTCCTACATATCTACCTGTTGAGGATATCTTTCCGTTATTTATACAAGTTTTTAAAGTAGCAGTTCCAGAAATAACTCCAGCAATTCCACCTGAATAAGCATCAGTGGTACTAGTTGTTTCAACATCTCCATTATTGATACATTTTTCAATTAATGAAGCAGTATTTGCAACTATTCCACCAATTCTTTGAGTTCCTGATATTGTTCCAAAGTTTATACAATTTTGTACATGTATCGCTTTACTTTGGTTTTCACCAACAATTCCTCCAGCATTGATGTATCCAGTAACACTGCCATAGTTAATACAATTTTCGATTTTGGAATTTGTTTCACCTAATCCTGTTATACCACCGATTTTTTCTTTTTTATCTGTGGTTTTTATTTCACCATAGTTGTAGCAATTTATAATTGATCCAGTGTTTCCACCAGCAATGCCACCAGCTCCATTTCCACCGCTATGACTGACATTTGCAAAATTATGACAATTAATAATTGTTCCTAAATTTCTTCCAGCAATGCCACCTGTATATGTTTTTCCTACAACTGTTCCATAGACTGAAAGATTTGAAATAGTTCCGCCTGCTGATAAAGCGCAGAATAATCCGAGTCCTACTGTTGTCCCAGAAATGTTTAAATTTCTAATCGAACAATTATTTCCATCTAAGTATCCCATTAATGAAGTGGTGCCTGATTTTCCAATAACAAAATTGCTGACATTACTTAAATCTATACTTTTTGTCAATTTAAAATAACAACCAGAAAAATAATTGCCAGAATCATTTATTTCTTTTCTTAGATATGCTAAATCATTTCCACTTTGAATAAGATAAGGATTTTCTTCGGTTCCTTCACCAGATAAAGAAGAGCTGACAGATGTTCCATCATATATATCTAAGTCACTATAGATGAATGTAACTTTGTTTTCATTTGAAGTTGTTTTTCCATAAATGTAATCAACGTTTGCTGCTTTTCCTTCAATTTTAGGAGCTTCTATTTTATAAGATTCGTTAAATCCTTTTTGAATATAAGTAGTTTCTTTTAATGAATTTCCGTTTAAATCTAGACATTCTATTTCAACTGGATATTGTCTAGCGGTACTGCTGAAAGTTGCATAATAATTTGTTTCACCAACAACTTTTGGAAGTGTTGAATCGTAGATGTTGATATTATCTGTCCAACCTTTAAAAGTATACGTATAAGCATCCGTTTGAGATTTTAAAGGAATATCTTCGGAAAATTCTGGGATAACATCATATTCAAATTCTTTACTGAATAGTAAAGTATCACCTGTTTCATTATAAAAATTTACATTGTATTTTCTTATTGTTTCATCATATTGAGCTGTATATGTGACATCTTCAGTAACATTTTCAATATTTTTATCCCAACCTTTAAAAGTATAATGATATTTTGGAGTGTCTTCTTTATTTATTTCATTTTTGAAAGAAGGAAGCTCTCCATAATAGTAGTCTTCTTCAAATTTGTTATCGCCGACAATCCAAGTGACCTTATATTGATTTTTTAATTCTTCAAATTGTGCAACATAGGTTGTAGACTCAGTTACTTTAGAAAATTCTTTATCCCAGCCTTTAAAAACATAATGGAATTCAGCTGTGGAAGATTTTTGAGGAACTTTATCATATGTCGGAAGTTCTCCATAATAATATTCGACTTCTTCAGTCTTTCCATCAACTTCAAAAATTATTTTATATTTATTTAAAGTTTCTTTATAAGTAGCTGTATATGTTGAATCTCCAGTTACTTCTGAAATTTCTTTATCCCAACCAGTGAATGTATAAGTATATTGTGCATCTTGTGGCTTGGAAGTATCTCCCTTATATTCTGGAATATCACCATAATGGTAGCTTTCAGTGGTAGTACCACCATATGTAACCCAGGTAATGGTGTAATCGATATATTGTTTACTATATATTGCGGTATAAGTTATATTTTCTTTAACTGGTGCAATTTCTTTGTCCCAACCGGTAAATGTATACGTATAAGTTTTATCAGCTTCTTTAGCTAAGCTATAGTTATAAGAAGGTATTTCTCCTTCGTTATAAACTTCTTCTTTTAAAACTCCATCAACATTCCAAGTAATTGTATATTTTGCAATGCTCTTTGAAGATGTGGAACTAGATGAAGTACTAATATTTGAAGAAATACTGATATTTGAACTACTTGATGGAGAAGAACTAGATGAAGTATTGCTATTACAGCTAACTAATAATAAACCTAAGCTTAATATACTTAGAAGATACCTTTTTTTCATTATAACCTCCGCTATTTAGGATTAATTAGGCATGAAATATTTACATTTCTATTAAAATTATAGCATTTAGGTTATTTGACTTTGTATTTGTTGAAACTACAAGTTTTAGTTTTTTATATCTAGTTTAGTACATTATTATGTACTATAATTTAAAAGAGGTATTTTATTATGATGCATATTAGCTTAACTACAGAAAAAGAAGATGATAAAACTCAAAATTGCAATATTGGAATAGCTTTATCATCACCTTTGCGAGTAGCGATTCTCAGCCAATTAAAAGAAGGAGAAAAAAGTATTACTGAATTAGCAAAATTAAATTATGTTTCTGTTTCTTCTATTCTTTTCCATCTTCGTTTGTTAGAAAATGCCGGATTAGTCAATATTGTCTCTGTGGAAAATAATAATAGAATAAGAAGGTATGCCAGTATTTCTTGTTTTACTATTTCTATGATATTCAATAGTGAAAATAAACCTGAAGATGAATATAAAATTTATAAAAGCAGTCAGCGCGTAGGTGAGTATGTCAATGCAAATTTTGGAACTAAAAGTGGATTGATAACTACAAGTGAAGCATTTTTACTTTATGATAATAAACCATTTATTCCAGAGAGAATCAACGCTGAATTAGTTTATACTAATTATGGATTTGTCGAATATGCTTTCAATAATGATTTTAAATCTTCTGTTATCAAAGATATAAGATTTAGTTTAGAAATATGTTCAGAAACTCCGTATTATAATAATGACTTTAAAAGTGACATTGTGTTTTCGATAAATGGCATAGAAATTTTGAATTATACTTCTCCTGGTGATTTTGGAGGAAGAAGAGGTTTATATTCACCTTCTTTTTGGAGTATTTCTTCTTCACAATTTGGAAAATTGTTAAATATTGTTATCGATGAATATGGTGTTAGTTTAAATGGCGAAAAAGTTAATGACAAAATAAATATAAACAAACTTAATGTTGATAAAAACAATAGAATTTTGTTTAAGATAGAGTCAAAAAAGAATGCAATAAATTGTGGCGGTTTTAATATTTTTGGAAAAAATTTTGGAGATTATCCACAAGATATAGAAATGGTTATAAGATATAATTAATTTTCGGTTTTTCTTTTTATCTTATTTATTGCAATGGAAATTAATCCGATAGTTCCTATTGTTGCTAATATAATAAAAAATATGTTGTAAGAAGTTTTCTCAACGATGATTGGACCGAATTGATTCAAAATCATATTGGAAATTTGAGTGAATATTGTCAGCACTAAAATAGCCTTTGTTATATATTTTGATTCTAAAAAAGTATTTAGTGTAACAATGTTATAAGCTAAGATTAATCCCCATCCAATTCCGCGGAATATTGGAACGATGAAAAGCATGAAATAAGGAATTTCAAAAAAAAGTGTGAGTGGGCGAGCTATTAAAAATAAAGATGCAATTATAAGTATTAATTTGTTATTTATTTTTTTAATTTTCAAACTGATAAACATCATAATTACTTCAACAAGAATCATAGATGAATATACTATTCCATAAATATCTTCTGGCATTCCTTTTATATCTTTTGCAAAAAGAGAGAAAAAATTATCTGTTATATTGTTCATACTCATGACACAGGTATAGAAAACTAAATAAAAAATAAAAGTTTTATTTGAAAATAACACTTTTAAAAAATTAGAGTTTTGCTCATTATTTTGTTCGGAATTTAATTCATTTGAATTGATGAAATAAATGATTATATAACCTATTAAATATGTTGTGGCAGCTATTATAAATGTGAATTTGTAGTTGATACTATTGATTAAAAAACCTCCAGAGAATGAACCTATAAAATAAGCTATAGATCCGAAAATTCTAATTCCAGCATATTTTTTGTTGGAAGAAGCAGAAACTTCTCCAGCTACACCATCTAAAAGCGAATAAAAGCAGGAATTACATATGTTCATTAATAAAGAACATATTAGTACAGGAATAAAAGTATCAAAAAAGCCAATTAGAACCATACCAATCATTTCAAAAGGCATTATTAATTTCATCAAAAGAAGATTGCGTTTAGTACTTTTACTAATTAATGACATTATAATATTTCCACAGATAGCCATTGTTGGAACGGAAGCTAAAAGTGTTCCAGTTTGAATTGCTGGAAGATTTAATGAATTAAAATATAGAGCTAAAAAAGCGTAAACTAAAGCATCTCCTATATATCTAGATAATGAGAATCCTTGTAGGATATGATAGTTTTTTAAATTTGAATTTGTTTGCATAGTTTTAGTATAGTTTCTACAATATTTTTTACTCTATAATATCAGCTAAAGTAAAATTAACAATTTTTTTTAAATCATCTAAAGATAATTCAACTTGATAACCTTTTTTTCCACCGCTTATACATATAGTATTTTCTTCTTCTGCCTTTTGATGAATTAAAGTTTTAAAAGATTTTTTCATTCCGATAGGAGAACATCCGCCATGAACATATCCTGTTAATGGTAAAAGATCTTTTTGTGGAATCATTTCTATGTTTTTTATATTGAAGGCTTTGGCAGCTTTTTTTAAATTTAAATGTGCATAAGAAGGGATTACACAGATATAATGATTCTTATCATTTCCTATTAAAACTAATGTTTTAAAAACTTTTTCTCGAGAAACATTACATACATCTGCTATTGAAGTTGCTTCAGTTAAATTTTCATCATATGTCCGCTCTATATATTTAATTTTGTGAGCATCAAGAATGCGCATAACATTAGTCTTCATAATGGCCTCCAACAAATTATTATAATATGTTTTTTTATGTTAGAAAAGGCTTTAATTTTCTAATTTTTGAAAATATGAAAACATTTTCATGTTTTGATTGTATTTTTCAATCAATATGTTAAAATTTTTTTGAGGAATACAAGATATTATATGACAAATATTGCTATTTATTGTTTATTGTTGATAGGTGGTATTGGTACTTTCTTAATAGGAATGAAAATTTTGCAGAGCGCTTCTGAAAAATTAGCGGCTGGACCTTTAAAGAAGATGTTTGCTAAAACAGCAGGATCAAGATGGCTAGGGGCTGGCATTGGTGGTCTTGGAACATGTATTATTCAGTCTTCAAGTGCTATGACGGTTATGATTGTCGGATTTGTAAATGCTGGAGCAATGACGCTTTTTCAAGCGGCTTCTTATATTATTGGTGCAAATATTGGTACAACGATAACTGCTCAAATTGTTGCTTTGTCTAATTTGCCAATTTCTGAAATAATAATAGCTAGTATATTTGTTGGATCGATAATGGTGATGATTTTTAAAAAAGATAAAATTCAAACTATTGGAGACTTCATTTGTGGATTAGGTCTATTATTTTTAGGAATATTTGTTATGAGATCAAATTTGGATTTGATTTTTTCAGAAAATAATTATATAAGTGATTTATTATCTTCTATTGATAATCCATTTTTGCTTTTATTTATTGGAATAGCTGTTACAGCGATTTTCCAATCATCTTCAGCTGTTACTTCTATCTTGATTGCTTTAGCGTTAGCAGGTGTAGTTGTTGGTGGAACAGGAAATGGTGTGTTTTTTGTAATTCTTGGAACTAATATCGGTTCTTGTGTTACGGCTTTGATTTCAAGTATTGGCTCTTCTACCAACGGAAAAAGAGCAGCTGTTATCCATCTTTTATTTAATTGCATTGGTTCGTTGATATTTTTTATATTTTTATATTTCTTCCGAGATTTTAATGATTTGACTTTTAAGAGAATCTTCTCTTCTCCAGCAACACAAATTGCCATGTTTCACACATTTTTTAATGTTATTTGTGCTTTATTATTTTTACCTTTTGTCAATGTTTTAGTGAAGGTTTCAACAATTTTAGTTTCTGATAAGAAAAATGATAAAAATATGAATAAGGAACTCGATAATCGTCTTCTTAATAGCCCAGAAATCGCTGTTGATAGAGCTTATTTATACTTTAAGAAAATGGCGACTATAAGTATGGATAATCTCAATATGGCTTTAATATCTTTTTTAAATAGAGATTCGAATAAATGTCAAGAAATATTGAAAAATGAAAAGACTGTTGAAGAGATGTCGAAAAATTTAGTCGGCTACCTTATTAAAATCAATGGTGATAATCTGACAGATGAAAGTAAAAAAAGAATATCGAGATTGCATTTAAATTTGGCTGATATTGTTCGTCTTTCTGAAATTGCTGACAATATTTCTGGTTATACCAAAAATATAGTTGATGGTAATCTTACGTTATCAGATGCTGTTTACTCTGATTTGATGTCGATGAAAGAAAAGTTAAATGAAGCTTATAACCTAGCTATGGAATTAGATTATAAAGAAAATTTAACAAAAGAGAAGGAAGCTGAAAAAGTTGAAGATGAAATCGATAAGCTTCGTTCATCACTGATTGCAGGACATTTGGACAGATTAAATAATGGAACTTGCAAAGCTGAAGTCTCAGGTATTTTTATAAATCTTGTAGGTAATTTGGAACGTGCAGGAGACCATTTGTTCTTTATTTCTCAACGTTCAGAATCAAATGAAGGATAATAAATAAAAAACAATTAAAAATTATTCAATTGTTTGCTAAAATATGAATATGAAAATATATTCAATTATTATAGGTTATTTAATTTTATTCGCAATAGGTGGAATGTGTGGATGGATTCTTGAACTTTTCTTTAGAAGAATAGTTCATAAAAAATGGATCAATCCTGGATTTTTAAATGGTCCTTTTATTCCTTTATATGGATTTGGTGTTGTAATCTTATATTTTATTTCTGATTTATCCATAGCATGGTATTACAAAGCATTTTTGTTTTTAGTCTTATTAACATTAATTGAATACATTGCTGGTATTATCTTCATTAAAGGAATGCATATCAAACTTTGGGATTATTCTTCAAGATGGGGAAATATACAAGGAATTATCTGCCCTTTATTTTCAATAATATGGGCTGTTATCGGTGTAGCTTTCTTATTTACTTTATATCAACCATTCAAAAATATCTTTATTTGGACAGAAAACAATTTGAGTTTTTCTTTCTTTTTAGGAATTATATATGGAATATTATTTATCGATTTCTGTATAAGTATGAAAGTATCTGTGCGTTTGCGCTCTTTGGCTAAAAAAGCACAAGAGGTATTGCCATTTGAAAAACTTAAGGAATATCTTACAGCTGAAAATAAAAAGAGAAAAGAATTTATTTCTAGAGTTATTCCTTTTTCAACTGAAGATTTAAACGAAAAAGTCAATTCATATTTTTCTCAATTAAAAGATAAAGCTAAAGATTTAAAAGATAAATTGTCTAAATAAAAAGGGGATGTTTAGAAACCTAACTTAGGTTTTCATCCCTTTTTTAATTCTTAAAATTTATTTTATTAACATTTGTTTAAGTACTTTGACCATAGTTTCCATTTCATTAACATCAACATATTCGAAACGGCCATGGCAATTGTAATCTCCTGTTCCTAAATTAGGACATGGAAGTCCTCTAAATGATAGTTGTGCGCCATCGGTTCCACCGCGTATGTCTTCAAATTCATAATCTATATTTAATGATTTATAGGCATCGGTGATTCTTTTGATAACTTGTGGATTTTTCTCTAAAATATCTTCCATATTGTTATAGCAAGGAATTAAGGTTACTTCGACTGCCTCATATCCAAGACTATGATTTATTTCTTCAGCGGTTTTTTTCGCTATATAACATCTGTGATCTAAATCTGATTTAGAAAAATCTCTTAAAATATAGGAAAGATGAACTTCTTCTTCTGATCCTTTCATTTCGCAAAGGTGAAAGAAGCCTTCTCTTTTTTCGGTGTATTCTGGGCGTTCAAATTGTGGCAAACTATGGTCGTAAATCATAGCATATGTATTGGCGTTAATCATTTTGTTTTTAGCTGATCCTGGGTGAACTGAACGACCTTTTATTGTTACTTCCATATTTATGGCATTAAAATTTGATTTGTTGATATATTTTGAACTTCCACCATCTACTGTATAGCCATAAGCGGCATGAATTTTATCCATTTCAACATGGTGAACTCCAGTACCGATTTCTTCATCTGTTGTAAAGATAACTTCTATATTTACATGTTTTTTATTTTCTTTTATCAATTCATCTAAAACGGTCATAATAATTGCAATACCAGCTTTATCATCTCCGCCTAATAATGTTTTTCCATCGGTAACTATTAATTTATGTCCTTTTTTATCTTTTAATGTTTCAAATTCTTGAGGTTTAAGATAGATATTTTGACTTAATTCTATATCTGTTCCATCATAGTTTTCAATTATACGTGGCTTGACATTTTCTCCACTTGCTGAAGGAGAGGTATCCATATGTGCCAGCAATGCAATGGTTAAATTTCCTTCTCCTTTTAAAGTAGAATAAACTATTCCATATTCGTTGCTGGAGATATCGGTTAATCCAAGTTCTGATAATTCTTTTTTTAATTCTTCAGCTAATACATATTGTCCGTCTGTAGAACATTTTCCTTCTCTGTCTTCTCCGGATGTTGTAGGAAAAGAAACATATTTTAAAAATCTTTCGACAAGTGTCATAATTTTCTCCTTATTTATATTGCAAGAGTAGCATATTTTTAGAAAAAATTAAATATTTTATTATTGCAAATTTAGACTGAAAAAAATTCGAAAAAAATTTTTCTGATACATTTTTTAAAAGTTTAAACGAAATAACCTTACTTTTTTTATAGAAACAACCTTTTAAATTAAAATGCTTATCAGTTGAAAGAGATTTTTTTGGGAAGTATAATTACATACACACACTATGGAGGCGTTAGTATGGTTAAGAAAATTATTAAAAGAGATGGTCGAATTGTTCCTTTTGATCAGACAAAGATTTTGAATGCTATTTCAAAAGCCGTCGAAAGATCAGAAGAAGAAGTTAAAATTGGTGAACTTACAGATGAAGTAGTTTCTCTTTTGAATAAAAAGTATAAAAATGAAACTCCAACAGTTGAACAAACTCAAGATATTATTGAAGATCTTTTGATTAAGCACAATTATGCTAAAACTGCAAAAGAATATATTACTTATCGTCATGAACGCACTTCAGTTCGTGAGGCAAAATCCCGTTTAATGTCTACTTTGGAACATATTACATTCCAAGATTCTAAGGAATCTGATGTCAAAAGAGAGAATGCTAATATCGATGGCGATACAGCGATGGGAACTATGCTTAAGTATGGTTCTGAATCAGCCAAAGATTATTATTTAACTCATCTTTTACCAAAAGATATTGCTGATGCTCATATCAATGGCGATATTCATATCCATGATTTGGATTTTTATACTTTGACATTAACCTGTTGTCAAATTGATGTTTTAAAGTTATTCCATGGTGGATTTTCAACTGGTCATGGCTTTTTAAGAGAACCTAATGATATTCACTCTTATGCTGCTTTAGCTTGTATTGCTATTCAAGCTGATCAAAACGATATGCATGGTGGACAAGCTATTCCAAATTTTGATTTTGCCATGGCTGAAGGTGTTAAAAAAACATACAATAAAATTTTCAGAAATAATATTATTAAGTTTATAGATTTTATTGATGGAAAGAATCTTGAATCCGAGTTAAAACCTTATTTTAAGGAACTTTATAAATCTGAAATTGAACCAAGATATCATGATTACGATAGTCAAAACAAAGTTTTTGGACTACTTGAAGAAAAATATCCTGAATTATCTTGGGAAAAAATAAAACCTTTTGTTATTAAGGATAGTGAAAAGGAAGTTGAAGAACAAACACATCAAGCTATGGAAGCTTTAGTTCATAACTTAAATACAATGCATTCTAGAGCTGGTGCTCAAGTTCCTTTCTCTTCTTTGAATTATGGTACAGATACTTCGGAAGAAGGTCGCTTAGCTATGAGAAGCTTATTGATTGCTACCGAAGAAGGCTTAGGCGATGGAGAAACTCCTATTTTCCCAATTCAAATATTTAAAGTTAAAGAAGGTGTTAATTATAATCCTGGCGATCCTAACTATGATCTTTTTAAATTAGCTATTGAATGTTCTTCTAAAAGATTATTCCCTAATTTCTCTTTCTTGGATGCACCTTTTAATGCTATTTATTACAAACCAAATGATTATAACTCAGAAGTTGCGTATATGGGTTGCCGTACACGTGTAATGGGAAATATCTATGATAAGAGTAAAGAAGTAACTTGTGGTCGTGGTAATTTATCATTCACATCAATCAATCTTCCAAGATTAGGTATTGAATCTAATCATAATGTAGATATTTTCTTTGAAAAACTTGATTCAATGATTGATCTTGTTATCAAGCAATTACTTTTAAGATTTGAAGTACAACGCCATAAGAAAGTAAAAAATATGCCTTTCTTGATGGGTCAACATGTTTGGATTGATTCGGATAAATTAGGTTGGGAAGATGAAATTGATGAAATTATTCGCAATGGTACTTTGACAATTGGTTTTATCGGTTTAGCAGAGTGCTTAGTTGCTTTGGTAGGAAAACATCATGGCGAATCTGAAGAGAGCCAAGCCTTAGGTCTTAAAATTATTTCTCATATGAGAGAAAGATGCGATGAAGCTTCTAAAGAATATAAACTCAACTTCTCTTTAATCGCTACACCAGCTGAAGGCTTATCTGGTCGTTTTGTTAAAATTGATAAAAAGAAATATGGAATTATCAAAGGTGTAACAGATCGTGATTACTATACAAATTCATTCCATGTTCCTGTTTACTATCCTATTTCTATTTTTAAGAAAATTGATATAGAAGCCCCATATCATGAATATACAAATGGTGGACATATCACTTATATTGAAGTTGATGGTGATGTTGCTAAAAATCCTGAAGCTTTTGAAAAAGTCATTAGACATATGAAAAAAGCTGGAATAGGTTATGGTGCAGTCAATCATCCAGTCGATCGTGATCCTATTTGTGGATATAATGGCATTATTGATGATGCTTGTCCTAAATGTGGTCGACATGAAGGCGATGGTAATCGTAATTTTGAAAGAATAAGAAGAATTACTGGTTATTTAGTTGGTACTCTTGATCGATTCAATAATGGCAAAAGAGCTGAAGAACATGATAGAGTGAAACATTCTAAATATTCTTCAGATGAATTAAAATGAGAATAGCTGGTTTTGTAGAAGAATCAATTGTTGACGGTCCTGGTTTCAGGATCGTCATCTTTTTTCAAGGATGCGCTCATCATTGTTATGGATGTCATAATCCAGAAACTTGGGACTTTGAAGGTGGAAAAGAAGTTTCGTTTGATTTGATTAAAAAAATTATTGATGATAATCCATATGCTGACGGAATAACACTTAGTGGTGGAGATCCGCTTTATCAAATCGATGCTTCGACAGAAATTGCTGAATATGCAAAAAGTAAAGGATTAGATGTCATTTTGTATACTGGATTTCTTTTTGAAGAAGTTCTAGAAATGACAAAAGCCAACCAAAGATTAAAAGATCTCTTAAACAATGTTGATACACTTATCGATGGACCATTTATTTTGGAACAAAGACATTTGTCTTTGAAATTTCGCGGCAGCAGCAATCAAAGAATAATCGATGTAAAAAAATCATTGATGCAAAATAAAATTGTAGAAAAAACTTTATAAATGTAATATTTTTATTTTTAGCTTTTTCTACATTTTTATATGTTATAATTTTTATGCTTATTAAGGAGATATGATGAAAAAAATAAAGGTAAGTGAAGAAAATACTCAAGTTGTTAATAATGATGATTATACTATTGCTTTATTGATAGATGCTGAAAACATCTCTTATAAATATATTCCTACTTTGCTAGAACAATTGAAATCTTTTGGAAATATTACAATTCGTCGTGTTTATGGTGATTTTACATCACAAATTTTAAAACCTTGGAAAGAAATTTGTAATGAATTTTCAATTAAACCTATTCAAGGAAACGTTATTTCTACTGGAAAAAATAATTCGGATTCAGTGTTGATAATAGATGCTATGGATATTCTTCATGATCATAGAGTTGATGCTTTTTGCTTAGCTACTTCTGATTCTGATTTTACTTCTTTAGCGATACGTATTAGAGAAGATGGATATTTTGTTATTGGCGCTGGTGAAGATAAAACTTCTAAAGCCTTTATTGAAACTTGTGCTAGATTTATAAGATTAGGAGAAGAAAAACAAATCTCTAAACCAAAGAAGACCAAAACAAATTCAAAATCTAAAAGTTCATCTAAAAAGAATGAAGCAGATTCAAGAAAAAATTTATTCCCAGATTTGTCTGAAGAAGATATGAAGAAAATTGATGAAATTAAAGCTCGCTCCTATTTGATTTTAGAAAATAGAGGAAATGGTGATTATATAAAATTATCAGTTTTTATAAATGATTTGTATAGATATTATCCTGATTATACGCCGAAAGATTTTGGATGTAACTCTAACCAAGAATTCTTTAAAAAGTTAGGATTTGATGTTATTTTTGATGAAAAAGGAGCAATGGTAATTAGATAAATCTTTTAAAAACAATTTTATTCTAATATTATAAAGTTGCTTTTAAATTTATTTAATTTTGATTTTTTCTTAACACTTGATAGTTTATTTTTCCTTTGTTATAATTTATTTGTTAAGGAGGCCTTTAAAAATGGGAAAAAAGGTTCATGTTAATCAAGATGTCTGCATTTCTTGCGGTATGTGTACAGCAATTTGCGATGCAGTATTCGCATTTAACGATGATGGCAAGGCTAGTGTTATTTTAGATGAGATTCCTGAAGATCTCGAAGCTTCTGTGGATGAAGCTAAAAATAGCTGCCCTGTTCAAGCAATCGAAGAATAAGATTTATAAGGTGAGAAATTTATTTTCTCACTTTTTAATTGCCAAAATTTTTTTGAAATAATTGCAATAATTGTCGAAAATAGTTATAATATAATGCTTATTGAGGCTGAATAAAAAAATAGAAAAATGAATTATTCAAGGGAGTGCTCTGATGGAAATTAAATCGGCTATAAAAAAGATTATATTATCAGCTTTTGCTAGCCTATTTTTAATTTCTTCGTGTGCTAACAATAATAGTAATAAATATCCAAGAGTTGAAGATATTACTTTAACTTTATCATCATCTGAAGCGGAAAAGATAACTACTTTAGTTCATGCTTTTAATGATAAGTATCAATCTAAATATCAACTAATAGTGAATACATATGATGATAGTAAATTACTAAATTATTATTTTTCTCATGATTATATAGACACAGATATTATTGCTTTCGATAATTTAAATATCGCTAATACTTATTCTGATTATTTGCATCCTTTAAATAGATTTGAATCTATTGGCCAATATCAAAGTTCTATTATCTATTTATTAAAAGATGAAAAGGATGAAATTAATGTTTTCCCTGGTCCGGGTGATTTATATAGTCTTTGCTATAATATGAATTTGATGAAAAAAAGAAATTTCACTATTCCTGAAACGGCTAACGAACTTATTGAAACAGCAAAAAGAATGCAAATTTATTCTAATGCTTGTATAGTTCTTGATGGTGACCAATTGTTCTTTGATTCTTTTCTTCGCGTGGCTATTCCAATTTTTATTGGCACAACAAAGGGTTCTATATTTTTGAAAGAGTATTATAAAGGATATAACACTATAAATAATAGTCTTTATTATGCTGAGTTTGAAACAATTTTAAAGATGTACCAATCAATGTTTAGATATAATTTCTATAATACTGATGAATCGTTGAGCAATAATGACAAAATGAATTTGTTTTTTAATTCTGAAGCGATGATTTTAGGAATTAGTCCTTCAATTGACTTTGAAAAAGAATATAAAACTAGAAAAGCAACCTTCAGTTATTCAATTTATCCTTTAGTCGGTGAAGATTCGAATCAAAAATGGGTGGCTTCTAAGCCTCGATATTATTTAGGTGTTTCGGAAAAGGCTTTTGAAAAGGCTTCTCCTTCAAAGAAAGAGGCGATAAATGCTTTCTTTGATTTCTATGCATCTAATGAAGGCCAAAAAGCTTCAATGATGGACTCTGATGGTTTTATTAAAAATGATATTATCTCTTATATAAAAGATTCTGAATATGTTCTTTCTTCTAATTTTGAACAATTACAAGATTCAATTAAAAGTGGAAGAGTGATGATTACAGATTTGGTTGAACAGTTATTCTTGCCTGAGATATCAATTTTAAAACAATATGCACAACAAAAGACATCACTTGATCAATGTATACAAAGTTTGGATGAAGCGATATTTAATAGAGCAAATAAAGTTTATGATACATATCAAGTTGAAGAGACGTTTGATTATGATAGTTCTTTGATTAATTATAATGAACTGCTTATTAGTGACTATGTTGTTGATAGTATTAGAATGAAATCAGGAGCCGCTATTGCGTTGATGCCAACAGCGATAATCAAGGGAAATTTTGTCAAAGGAAGTTTGACTTCGGAAGAATTATCGACCATCATAATTGATGAACAAGGAATTCTTGTTCGTATTAGCGGAGAAGGCCTTAAAAAGATAATTAATGCCAAAATGTCAATATATTCGAGAAGTTCTGAATTTCCGTTAATTTCTGGAATTAGGTTGAGCAAAGTAGAGGAAAATTTAGAAATTAAATTGTCTAATGGTCAAATTATTAATGATGATAATTCAGTTTTGGTATATATTCCATATTCGTGGTATGTTGAATATGAGCAATATATAACATCGACAGGAAAGACAACAAATATAATTGATTTGTTTTCTCAAAAAATTAAAGATGATAACAATATTATAAAATACACTACAAAAGATGGCAGATATGGAAACGTTATTGTTATAAGGTAAATAATGAAAAGAAAAATACTTAGTTTATTAGTTTTTGCAAGTTTAGCAATAGGAACTACTTCTTTGATTGGCTGCAATCAAAATTCTACATCAGGAGATAGTAGTTCTTCTAATTCTTTTAATTCAGCTTCTTTAGGAAAAGCTAAAGAAATATATTGCACTGGTGGTCCTGCTAATCAATACAATTTAAATGATATTATTGATTTAAGCGATTTAAATATTCATGTTAAGTATGAAAACGGCCAAGAAATTATCTATTATTATTACTCTAGTGAAGTTGAAATTTCTGAAGCAGATACTTCAACATTGGGTCAACATACTTTAGTAATTATTTGTGCTGGATTAAGATATGAATTCACTTATGAAGTAATTGAATCTAAAGGACACTTCAATTTTAATGGAGGTACTTTAGATGGAAATGATTCAACTGACATTAATATTATTAACGGACAAATTGATGTAAGTAATGTTGTTCCTACCTATGAAAAAGATGGTCAATTGATGCAATTTGCTGGATGGTTTATTGATAAGGAATTAACACAAAGAGCTCAATATGTTACAGATGGATATTTGGATGCTTCATCCAATCAAAATTTTTATGCTGGTTATGATGTAGATTATAGAAAATTATATAATTACACCATTGATAGAGAACATGGTACAGCAACGATAAATTCATTTAATTGGGATGATGAAGATCATTATTATTCGACTATTACGAATTTGGTTTTTCCACGAACAATAGAATTATATCCAGTTACTGCTATCGCAGATAATTTTATCTATTATTCAATGCCTGAATTTGACATGTCTATTTCCATGGCTAGTATTGTTTCTATAGAAGAAATTAGTTTTGCCCCAGGAAGTATGGTTAAATATATTGGTAAAAATGCTTTTGATTCTATTTCTACTTTAAAAAAAGTAATTTTCCCAGAAGGATTAGAAGAAATTGATGATAGTGCTTTTACCTCTACTAAACTTAAAGGCACTTTAAGTTTTCCATCATCTCTTAAAAAAATAGGACAATTTGCTTTTGCATATTTGAATTATGGAGTAACAGAATTAGAATTTGCAGAAAATAGCAACTTAAAAAATATTGAATCTTATGCTTTTACTGGTGCTTATAGTATTTCTAGTTTGAATTTGCCAGAAGGTTTGGAATTAATTGGAAATTATGCTTTCCAAAGTTGTGATGATTTGCAATATGTTTATATTCCAAGTACAGTTACAGAATTAGGACTTCACGTTTTTAGTGATGATAGTAAAATAACTAATTTTGAAGTTTCTAGTGATAGTAAATATTTCTGTTCTATCGATGGTAATTTATATAATAAAGATGCAACTACTTTAATTCGTTATTCTAGTGGAAAAAAAGATGAAACATTTACATTACCTTCATCTGTAAAAAGAATTGAAGAAAGTGCATTTAGTTCTTATAATGATATAAGTTTCTTGAAAAATATAAATTTCAATGAAGGTCTTGAATATATAGGTTCTAATGCTTTTTCTGGGCTTACTGCTGATTTAAATTTCCCAGCATCTTTAAAGACATTAGATATTAATGCATTTAAAAATTATAAAGGTTCTTCTGTCTCTGTCAAACAAGAAAATAATACTTTTGGCTCTAAAGATGGAGTTTTATATAGTAATGATTTCAAAGAATTATATTATGTTCCAACTAAACTCGAAGTAAATGATTTTAAATTATTAGATAGTGTTGAAGTAATTAAAAGTTATGCTTTTACAAAAAATAGTAATATCAATATTATTCATATTAGTGAAAATAGTAATTTGAAAAAGATTGATGAATCTGGAATTAATATTTTTGGCATGCCATATCTTTATGGAATATATATAGATAAGGTTGAACCATTTGAAATTGACAATAGTGCTTTTTATAATTATGAAGCCATTGGATATTCAAATCCATACTTTGTCTTTAATGGAAATAATTATGATTCATATTTAGAAGCATGGAAAAATTATGAAGTTACAACTGCAGGTGGTGAAGTTTTAACTCTGCTTGGAAGAATGACTACTAAAGATATTTTGTTAGAATTATTAGAGGATACACTTACACATAATGGATATGTATCATATAATATTTATAATATTTTTGGTGACACACAAACCTATTCAATAGCTAAAGATTATCAAACTTTTAAAGAAGATTATGAAATATCATTAAGTTATTTATCTTTGCTTTATAATTGTGAAGAATATGATCATAGTTTAGATTTTTATTTCAGCAATTATGAAAGTATTGTCTATGATAGCTTTATTAAATATATTTTTGGATTAACTTCTCTCAAAGCAAATGATAATAAATCTATTATTAATTTAAAAATGCATATTGATTTATTGCCAGAAGATCTTAAAGTTAAATTATCTTCTAAGATTGATGCTGTTAATGCTGATTATCAATATTACTTAAATTCTTATAAAGAAACCGAAGATTTATATATGGAAATATTAAATCAAAAACTTAGTTCTGAAGTTTTTGATACTAAAGGATTTACAAAATTATTTACTAAGTATAATGAATTAGGTGTTACTTCTTTTGCAACTATTTCTTGTGTTGAAAAACAATGGAGTAAACTTCTTATTTCTAGTTATATTAATGAACTTTTATCATTTGATAGTTTCAATGATGAAAATTTTGAAAGAGCACATAAGCTTATATATGGAGAATCTATTGATTCATTAGAAGCTATTAGAGGTGTTGAAGTTTTATTAGATTTAGGATTAAGAACGAATCATCATATTCAAGATATTTATAAATATCAAGAATATCTTGAAAAGAAAGCTGAATTTGATTCATTTATGATTTCAAAAGCCGATGCTGTTGGTAAAATGATTGATGCTTTTGATTTATTAGCTGAATATGATGCCAATAATTATGTTGAAATAATCGATACTGTTGCTAGCATAGAAGATTATGCTCAAGTTTTGCCTGATAAGCTTAATAAAATTTATACTATCTTTGCTGTTTATAATATGTATTATTTAACAGAAACAAATAAAACAATTGACAGTAAAAATTTATCAGAAATAAATCGTTTAGATACTATTATAAATCAACAATTATTTTCCGCTTTTTATCTTGAAGGATTTGGAATTGACTGGACATTAGATGATCTTCCTTATTATCAAGAATTTTTAAATTTAGAAGATGAATATACAAGTTATGTCAATGAACTTATTGATGATTTAAGAAATCAAATAGATAATTTTTCTTGGGAAAATGAAAAAGCTAAAGAAGAATTAGCTTCAATGACTGGAAAATATAAAATACTTGAAGATAATAGAATGCTTGATAAGTTAGATTTATATGTCAGTGATCCAGATGGTGATTATACATTGTTATATGATTTAACATATAGAATAATCTTAACTGAAAGCAATATTGATTATATTGTCAGTAATTATTCAGAAGTAACAAAAGATAATTATTTTGAAGTGTATAAATTGATAAAATCTTATTATGATTCAGATGGTAATGTCAATCATATAGGAATTGAAGAACAAATTGACAATTTAGGATTATATGACGATAGCTTTGAAGAATTACATAAAATTAATGAATTGCGTAGTTTAATTAATAGTTTTTACACATTCTCTAATTAATATTTTAAGAGGATTTTAAATGATTGAAGAAGGAAAAATTATTCTTAAGTTTAATATTAACTTTAAGCGGCAAATGATCATAGTCGAAGATGATAAAGTTTCGGCTATGTCTTATGCTGAATTTTTCCAATGCTATTTTTCAAGTAAAAGAATAGGTGTAATCGAAAGTGATTTCACCTATTCTACTTTTGATGAATTAATTGAAAAATCTATTTCTTTAAAAGTTGGTACAAGTCAAATGGCCACTTATATTTCTGATGATGGAATTAATATCATCAGATTTATTTTTCAAAAAAACGAAGATGATTCTGCTTATTGCGAAATTTATAAAGTTCAACTTATCAACTCTAATAAAGATCAACTTTCGCGTGATTATTTAACAGGTGTTTTATCTCGTGGTTCTTTGATAAAAGAATGTGAAAATGCAATGAGAAATATGATCAGTAATGATTATTTAATCGTTATTGATTTAGATAATTTTAAAATTGCAAATGATACTTTAGGACATATTGCTGGTGATACATATTTAAAAAATATTGCTGGAATGATCAATAATATTGGAAAAGACCAAATTGTTGGACGTTATGGTGGCGATGAATTTGTTTTGTATTTAAGAAATATCAGCAAGGAATATCTTATGGATATTGTTGAGAAAATTCTAGATATAAGATTAGATTATTCAGAAGGAAAAAATCTTGCTCAAATTGTTGTTACTTGTAGTTTAGGTATAACAAAAATTGAAGCAGGTGAATTTAAGATGTCAACCGCTTTTGAAAGAGCTGATCACGCTCTTTATAAAGCAAAACATATGGGTAAAAACACTGCTTATTTTTCAACAGGCGAATTTTATAGTCATAGAAATCAGCAAAAGAACAATTTAAAGAAAAAAGTACAAAAGAATAATAAAAAGTTACAAAGAAAAAATTCTCGTTTATTCCGTAAAGAATTGCGTTCTAAGAAAATCTTCAATAGTGTTTTTGCTTTAGCAGCTTTGTTGATTCTAATTGTTTTTTCGATGGTTATTAGTAGTTTTTATTCTAAAAGCTTTGAAGAAAGAACAAAAAATGAAGCTCATACTGTCATGCAAGATATTTCAAGCCAGATTGAAAGCAATATTTTATCAAATATAAATAACTGGATTGGTCAACTTAAAGTTACAGAAAATATAATATCTAATATTGATACTGATGCAAGTAATGCGAATTATCTTTTAAGCCAGGCATTAACTGTTTTGGAACAACAAATTGATGGTTGTTCTGTCAGTTTGCTTTTAGAATCTGGTGACTTATATTATAGAGATGGAATAGAATATAATGTTTCTTCTTCTGAACTAGCAGATTATGTAATTGCTAGAGATGAAGAATATATTGGAACATATTATATTAATTATGTTGGAGAAAGAATTGTTTTTGCTATTCCATTTGGTGAACATCAAATTCAATTTAATGTATTCAATGATGATAATACTAAAATAGCTGGTATAGTTGGTTTACTTCCTATTGAAAATTTTGCAAAAATACTTAATTCGACTGCTTTTAGTGGAACACCATATTTTAGCTTGGTAAAAAAAGACGGAACAATTATAGTTAATTCTGCTTCTAGTGAATTGGTTACTGATGTTTTTCATGGCACTAATAATATTTTCAATGCTTGGGATAATTATAATGGAAAAGATAGTACTAATGAAATAATAACTAATTTTGAACAAAAAAATAATGGCGTATCAAATATAACGATAGACTATATAGAATATATTTCATTTTATTCACCTGTTTTAATCGGTGATTGGTATTTGTTTATTACTGTTCCTTCTAGTGTTGTTTTGAATGATATTGTTCAGGCATTTAATTTTACTGAAGTTGTTATTAATAGTTTGTTTGTATTGATTTCTATAATTATATTTATATTAACTACTTTATTTAATAGATTGAGAACGAAGATGCAAACTCTTACTTATATAGATCCTATTACCAAGGATATTAATTATGAGAGATTTAAAATTGATGCTGAAAAATTATTGTTTCAGGATTCGGAAAATACTTATTGTATAGTTTATTTAAATATAAAACATTTTAAATTCTTAGTTGAAAATTTAGGTCAAAATGAATCAAATGATGTTTTAAAAGATGTTTTTGAAATTATCGAAAATGAATTAACTCCTATGGAATTGGTGTGTCATGTAATTTCTGATAGATTTGCAATTTTGATGAATGAATTTGATGAAAATATTATTAAGAAAAGATTAATCAATATTTCAAATAAAATTAAAGATAAAATCAATACTAATTATCTTTTTGAAATTGTTGTTACTCAAGGAGTTTACAAAATAACTGATAGTAAATCTAACATTGCGGTTTATACCGATAGAGCTCATGTTGCACAAATGGCAATTAAAGACTTTTATAGCAATGATGGTATTAATTTCTTCGATGAAACTTGGGAAGAAACCGATGCCATGACATTTGATATTGAACATAAACAAGACAATGCCTTAAAAGAAAATCAATTCCATGTATATTATCAGATGAAAAAGAATATAAAAGATGATACATGGTATGGTGCTGAAGCACTTGTTAGATGGATTGATCCTATTCATGGAATGATATTGCCAGGAGTGTTTATTCCTTTATTTGAGAAAAATGGCTTTGACATCAAAGTTGATTTATATGTTTTCGAACGAGTATGTCAGGATTTAAATGAGATATTATCCTTGGGTGGAAAACCTTTGCGCATCAGTGTAAATATTTCGAGAAGTCATTTATTACATAATAATTTCCTGAATCAATATTTTGATATCATGAGAAAATATAATATTTCACCAGACTTAGTTGAGTTTGAACTTACTGAAAGTATGGCATATGAAAGCAAAAATATTTTGATTTGTGTTATCAATGAGATTCATAAGTTTGGCAGCACATGTTCTATTGATGATTTTGGAAGTGGATATTCGTCATTAAATATGTTAAAAGAGTTTGATTTTGATGTTATTAAATTGGATCAAGCTTTCTTTAAAGGCAGAAATGGGTTTGATGATAAGGCAAAAACAATTGTTGCTTCAATTATTAATCTTTGCCATGAATTAGGAAAACAGGTTGTTGCTGAAGGTGTAGAAGATATTAGTCAGGCTGAATTCTTGAAGAAGAATAACTGTGATGCAATACAAGGTTTCTATTATTCTAAACCAGAACCATTTACAGAATATAAATATAATCTTGATAAAAATAACAAATAAAAAGTTAAGTTTCTCTTAGTGAGATTCTTAACTTTTTTTGTGGGAAATACTTTTATGGGAATATTAATTTTCTAAATTTGTATTATTGTTTTGATTGTCAGTGTCATTTTGTGTATCATCATTGACAACAACTGGTTTTTGAATTCTTTCGTAAAAATTACTCTGTTTAAAATATTTGAATATTAATCTGTTAAATACTAATTCATAAAAGGCACATACAATTAAACCTTTGAGCAAGTTAAAAGGTAAATATAAGCAAATTATAACAACGATAAATGGTCCTTTAAATGGAATAGCACCATTTTCAAAAATTCCTTGAAATTGAGGATCTAAGAATGTTGTAAATCTACCTGTTAAGAATATTGGAGTAAAAATAAGATAATTTAATAATGTCATTACTGTACTGACAATAGCGATTGTAATAACATAGGATAAAATTCTATATGGAAGACCTTTTTTGAAAAATTTGAAAACACTGGAGCAAAGGTAAATTCCTAAGACATAGCACATCGATGTAGTCAAAGCAATAATTTGTCCAATTGCATAAGCACCAGTAGGGCCATTGATTAAAAAGTCTAATAAGGTTTTAATTATTGCCGTACAAAAAGCTGAAGGAAAACCGCATATTGCATAAGCGACAATTACAACAGTATCAGAAGGCTCTAATTTTAAAAATGGTGCGATAGGATATGGTAGATAATGACCAATTATCATTAAAACAGCACCAAGAGCAGAAAGAATAGCTGTTGTGGAAATGTTGAAAATTAGTTTTCGACGATTGAATGTTGTAGATTTTGCAAGTTTTGCCATAAAAAAATCTCCTTCCATTGACAAAACTTCAGGAGAATTTAAAGTTATAATTTATATAGCCTCTTTATACCAGCCTTTACTGTCGCCTAAGGAATTTCACCTTATCAGTCATTATTCAATGAGTCGCGGGGTTTACCGCCGAGTAGGAATTTCACCCAACCCTGAAGCAAGAATACTATATAATTTAATTTTGATTTTGTCAACAATAATATATTAATATTATATGAAATTAATTAATAAATATATAAAAATATAATGAAACAATTTAATTTTTTATTTATAAATTGTTTAAACTATTTTTGAGTAGTTGTTCATTTTTTATAAGTGCATTATAATATATTTACTTATGAATTATATTGAATGGAAAAATACATTTAAAAAATATCTTTATTTATTACCTATAAAAGAAGAAAAAGAAACTTTAGCGTATTTTGATGAGCAATATAATAAATTAAATCCTAAAGATTTAGATAATGTAGAAAATATTTTTTCAGATCCGATAGACAAAGCAGCATTTGTTGTAGCATTTTATTTGGAAATGGAAGATGAAATTAAAAAGAATGAAGAGAATGAACTTTTAAAAAAAGCTTTTGATGAAGATGAAAAGAAATCTCTTTTATTTTTTAATAATATAGGAAATAATATAGGAGTTTTTTTTGATTCTTTTTCTATGCAAACAAAAAAAAGAAAAGCGGCTTTAAGTGAAATTGAATGCTTAAATTTTGAAAAAAATATCCAAGAAAAAAGATTGATTGTTAAAGATGAGCGCAATCAAAAAATATTAAAATTTCGTAAAGCGCGTTTATTAAATGAAGAAAAAGCAATAGCTAATCCATTATTAAAAGATTATGATCAAATGGATTTGAACATGAAATATTATACTAGAGCTGAAAGACATTCTTTTTTAACTAATTTTATGTTTGCTTTAATGATGTCTTTTTTTGTTTTGATTGGTGTAGCTTTGACATTAGCTTCTGCTGGAGCATTGATCATGACCATTTTTTCTAGTATTTATTATTTTCTCAATAGTCCTGCTAAAGGTGGACAATTGCTTGTGGATGTAGGATATATTATCTTGATTTTTGGGGCTATATTTTTATCTTTTGGCATATCTTTAGGAATACTTTTGGGAAGTATAAAAAGTATTCATTCAAGATTTTTTGTAAAAAGATATATTATGCTTGGAAAAAAAGGAGCTATTAATCAATGAATAGAGTTAGTAAAATCTTTTGTATTGTTGGATTAGTAGCTGTAATAGGCGGAAGTATAACCTTGGGAGTAGGAATGGCTCAAGGTGGTGTTTTTCGTAGATTTACTAAAGCTGAAAAAAAGACAAAGCAATTTGTTATAAATGAAGAAAATTTAAAGAATAATAAAGTTGTTTTAGAAGATATTGAAATATCGATAAAATCAGGAAATATTCGTTTGTTTGAATCAGAAGATGAAAATTTAATTATCAATTATACTTATGCGATAGATGAAAAAAGAATTTTCTTTCCTTCTGTTGAAAAACCATTTTATATAGTCGAAAAAAATCGCGCAATCGATTGGCTGAGTTTAGATTTTTTAATTGATAATGATAGTTTCGTGGATATATATATTCCAAACTGGTTCAATGGAAAATATAATTTGGAAACTCTAAACGGAGAAGTATATTGTAATTTAAAAGAATATAAGAATGATTTATTTATAAATTCAGAAAGTTCTTATGTTGAAATATCAGAATTTAGTTATTCAAAAAATATGGATATATCGGTTTTTTCTGGAAATGTGGTTATCGATGCGAGTTCTTTTAGTAAAATGAATGAACAAAATTTATATTATATTGAAACAGTTAATGGTGATTTGGATTTTGTTATGCCTTATGGTGTCTCTTTTTCTTATAATTATGAAAAGGTAACTGGTAAAATGCATAATTCTTGTACTATTTGTGAAAACGAGAAATGTCCTTATATTTCATTTAGTACAGTTAATGGTGATTTTAATATTAAATACAAAAATTAAAAAAGGATTGCTGATAAACTTGTTTAAGTTTTTAGCAATCCTTTATTTTTATTTGTTAAAATGTTTTTTAATTTTATCAAACCAGCTTTCATGAACTGGTTTTCTTTCTTCAATATCTTGGAACTGTCTTAGAAGGTTTTTTTGCTCTTCGGAAAGATTCTTTGGAATCTTAATATCAACTTTAACATATTGATCTCCGAAGATTGCACCTTTCTTTACACCTTTTCCACGCATACGAAGCAACGTTCCTTGTTGAATACCAGCAGGTATTTTAAGTTCAGCTTCTCCGTAAACAGTTTGAACATCAATTGTACATCCTAATGAGGCATCAGCTATAGAAAGAGGAACAGATACGTAGATATCATTTCCTTTTCTTTCGAATACTTGTGATTCATTAACAGCAATTTCAACATATAAATCGCCATTTTCGCCACCATTGATACCGCGTCCACCGCGTCCAGGAACACGGACTTGTTGTCCGTTGCTAATACCAGCAGGAATATTGATTTCAATTTTGGTTTTTACATGTGTATAGCCATTACCATTGCAGTGAGGACATTTATTCTTTACATGTTTACCTGTACCATGACAATCTGGACATACAGTTCTTTGTTCTATTGTGCCAAGGAAACTCTGTACTCTTTTATTGACTTGACCTGTACCACCACAGGTAGGGCAAGTTTCAATATCTTGAGGTGTTTTAGCACCTGTGCCACCACAATAATCACAACGTTCATCATATTCTACAGGTATAGTAACGATGCATCCGTTGATAGAATCCATAAAGTTTATTACAACTCTTGTGAGTTGATCTTCACCTCTTACTGGTCTATTAGCATCTGCTCTTGATTGTCTTCTTCTCCCACCACCAAATATCTGAGAAAAGATATCATCCATATCAAAGTCTTGGAAGGAGCCTTGGAATCCATTAAAACCATTAAATCCTGCTCCACCTGCTGATCCGTCAAAAGCTGCTGATCCGAATTGATCGTACGTTTTCCTTTTTTGATCATCGGATAAAACATCGTATGCTTCTTGAATTTCTTTAAATTTTTGTTCGGCACCAGGTTCTTTATTCAAATCTGGGTGATATTTTTTTGCGAGAGTACGATAAGCTTTTTTAATCTCATCAGCGCTGGCGTCTTTATTGACCCCTAGTGTTGCATAATAATCTTTATTGGCCATTTAGGCGCCTCCTTTCTATTAACACAAGAAACCGAGGAGAAATCCTCGGTTTGATTTAGATATTTTTTATTTCTTTTCAGTGAAGTCAGCATCGACAACATTGTCATCTTTTGCATCATTATTAGAAGAAGATGAGCTTGTATTAGAAGAGTTTGAAGATTTAGCTTGATCTGCAGCTTGTTGAGCATAAGCAGCTTGTCTTTCAAGTTCATTTAATTTTGTCTTTAAAGCTTCAATATCGTTCTTTTCAAGTAAGGATTTTACTTCATCTCTCATCTTAATTGCATCTTGTTTGACATTTTCGGAAACCTTGTCTCCACCATCTTCTAATGATGCATCGATTGAGTGGATAAGTTGTTCAGCTCTATTACGAACTTCAACTTCTTCCTTACGTTTGTCATCAGCTTCCTTATTTTCAGCAGCTTCTTTGACCATTCTATCGATATCTTCTTTAGAAAGACCATTGGATCCAGAAATTGTAATTTGTTGCTCTTTTTGAGTATCGAGGTCTTTTGCTTTAACATTTACAATACCATTTACATCGATGTTAAATGTTACTTCAATTTGTGGAACACCACGACGTGCTGGACGAATTCCATCAAGGTGGAAGGAACCGAGCATCTTATTATCTCTTGTGAATGGACGTTCACCTTGGAAGACTACAATATCAACAGCAGGTTGATTATCTGCAGCTGTTGAGAAGACTTGACTCTTTGTTGTAGGAATAGTGGTATTTCTTGAAATGAGTGGAGTCATGACACCACCTTCTGTTTCAATACCAAGTGTTAAAGGTGTAACATCGAGTAATAAGACATCTTTGACATCTCCTCTAATAACACCACCTTGAACGGCAGCACCGATAGAAACAGCTTCATCAGGGTTAACTGAGCAGTTAGGGGTTTTTCCAAGTAATCTTTTAACTAATTCAACAACAGCAGGCATTCTTGTAGAACCACCGATGAGCAATACTTCGTTGATATCGTTAGGTGTAAGTTTAGCATCATCAAGAGCTTTTCTTACAGGATCTTCAGTACGGCGGAGTAAGTCACGAGTTAAATCTTCAAATTTAGCACGGCTTAATGTTGTTTCAAAGTTGATAGGACCATTTTCGTTTGCAGAAATATAAGGCAATGTGATGATAGCTTCGAATGAAGAAGATAAGGTGATCTTAGCTTTTTCGCTTTCATCTTTAAGACGTTGGAGAGCCATTTTATTGTTTGAAAGATCGACACCGGTTTCTTTCTTGATTTCGGAAAGCAACCAATTTTGAATTGCGTGATCCCAGTCATCACCACCTAAAGCAGCATCGCCAGATGTAGAGATAACTTCATATGTACCATCGCCGATATCAAGGATGGAGACATCGAATGTACCACCACCTAAATCATAGACGAGAATTTTTTGTTCTTTCTTGTTTTCCATGCCATAAGCAAGAGCAGCAGCAGTAGGTTCACTGATAACACGAACTACATCAAGACCAGCGATTGTACCAGCATCTTTTGTAGCTTGACGTTGAGCATCATTGAAGTATGCAGGGCATGTAATAACAGCTTTTTTAACTGGATGTCCAATAGTAGTTTCAGCATAAGATTTCATATAAGAAAGAACTTTTGCAGAAATTTCTTGTGGCGTGAAATCCTTGTTAATGCAATTGATATGAACTTTTTCAGCAGTACCCATTTTTCTTTTAATGGATGCTACAGTATCAGAATTTGTAACGATTTGTCTTTTAGCAGCATCGCCGATAATTTCTTCGCCATTTGCTTTAAAAGCAACTACAGAAGGTGTGGTATTGTGTCCTTCTGGATTAGGGATGACTTTAACAACGCCATCCTCTTGCATATAAGATACGACTGAATTTGTGGTACCTAAGTCGATACCTAAGATTACTTCTTTTGCCATAATAATTATTCTCCTTTATTTTCAACAGTTTCTTGACTGTCTTCTTGTTTTTTTTCTTCGACTTTAGTAACTATAACCATCGCTGGTCTTACTAAACGATCTTTTAATTTATATCCTTTTAGATATATTGAAGATACTTTATTATCTTCTTCTCCAGGAACAGTTGACATTGCTGCCATTGTGTTATGATCGAATTCATCTCCGACTTTAGGCTCGATTACTTCAACTCCTTCTTCTGTTAAAGCTGAGGTTAATTGACGATAAATCATTTTAAAACCAGTTTGATAATTCTTGATTTTTGGATCATCAGAGATAGTTTTAAAAGCCATTTCGAAATTGTCGAGCATTGGAAGCATTTTTTCTATAAATCCCATTGCTCTATACTTAATCATATCCGCGTGATCTTTTTCTAGAACTTTACGGGTATTATCTAAGTCGGCATAGGCTTCATAATATTTGTTTTTCCAAGCTGTACTTTCTGCCTTGGCATTGATGAGTTCTTTGTTTAATGAACTTTCTGTTTCAAGAAGTTTTTGTTCAAGTTCTTCAATACGAGCTTCATACTTTTTAGCTTTTTTCTTAGAAACTTTTTCTTCAGTATCTTCTTCGGAAGTTTCTTCTACTTCTTCTTTTTCTTTTTCGTTACTCATCATCATCATCCTTTCCTTGTTGTTCGTAGTATTGTTTAAGAGTTTTAGCAACATATTCAAGTGAAGCAAGAATTTTTTTGTAATTCATTCTTTTAGGACCAACAACAGCAATCTTTCCGGAATTTTGACCATTGATATCAACATTCTTAGTTACTATTGCCATGTTCTCATCATCTTTTACTTCGATGCTATCATCTAGATTTTGAATTTCTGAATTGATCTTTTCAGGATTATCGAGAAATTTAACAACGTTTAGTAAATTGTTTTTTTCTTTTTCATATTCAGGAAGTTCAAGTAGTTTGCTGGTACCAAAGGTTTCAAGACGCTTGCGAGCGAATTTCATAAAGGCTTCCATAAAGGCTTCCATTATGATATTTGTCCTTTCACCGAGCAAGTCACTAATTAGAGGACGAATCGAATTAAGCTTATCAGCTAGTTCTTCAATAGGAGTTCCAACTAATCTTTTGTTAATCAATTTAACAGCTTGAACAATGTCATTTACATATGTTTGATCATTGATAGAGAATGTTTTGTTTTCAACATATCCTTTATCAGTAACAATTATTGCTGTGACAGTGTTGCTGTTAAGCGGAATTACTTGGATCGAAGCGAGCAAGTCTTGCGAAGCTTTGGGTCCAACAACTATAGTTGCTAGATTTGTCATTTCAGAAAGTATCTGACATGATTTTTCCATTACTTCTTCAACTGCTTGACTCTTTTTTTGAAGTACTAGTGCGAATTCTTTTTTGAACTCTTCATCTACTTCGTAACTTTGTTCACTATTTTTTATATGTTCAAGGTAATAGCGATAACCTTTAGCTGAAGGAACTCTACCAGAAGAATGGTGGGTCTTTTCAATTAAACCTTCTTTTTCAAGTTGCATCATATCATTTCTAATAGTTGCGCTTGAACAATCGAGATTGTATTTCTCTAGAAGGTTCATTGATCCAACTGGTTCTGCAGTATCAATAAAATCTTCAACAATCAATTTCAATATTTGATCGTGTCTATTTTGTTTGATAGGCATCACCTTCTTTCGGTCGATCTCTTTCGACTATAAATAGTATACTCGGCAAATTAGCAAATTCAACTAATCTTTGCTAATTATTTTTGTTTCTTTTTTACACTTGTTGAAATGTGTAAAAAAAGTAACTTATAAAATTGATGAATAACTTTTGTAACCGCTTTAATACTAAAACGTCTTGAACACATTATTTATTAGTTGTTACAATGAAATTGGTAAAAATATCAGTTTGGTCATATATCGCTCTAATATGGTGAGCAGTTTCTACCACAAACCGTAAATTTGTGACTATGGCGGTTCATTTGAATTTTTGAATTTAATGGTTCCGTCATTGACGGAATTTTTATTTTTCCAAAAAGGGAGGTTCGAATGAACGAAAAAAAGTCTTTTAAAGACAAATTAGATGGCTTTTTTGAAATTAGTTCTCGTGGTTCTAGTTTCAAAGTAGAAGCACTCGCAGGTATTGCTACTTTTTTAGCAATGGCTTACATCTTAACCGTCAACCCTAACTCAATTCTTTTTGGAGGAACAAGCGATATCCGCTGGTCTTCTGTCTTCATCGCAACGGCAATTGGCGCTTTTATTGGAACATTGTTGATGGCTTTGTTGGCTAAAATGCCTTTTGCACAAGCATCTGGAATGGGTTTAAATTCTACTGTTGGTAGCGTTATTGGTGGTGTCATGGGATTTTCTTTTTCCTATGGAAATGCAATGCTTTTGGTTTTAATAAGTGGTGTTATATTCTTAGCCGTAACTTTTATTCCTTGTGGAAAAAATAAAGAAACTGGAAGATGGATTTCTTTGCGTGAAAAAATATTTGATGGAATCCCTGAGGCTGTTAGAAAAGCAATTACAGTTGGTATAGGTTTATTTATCACTTATATTGGATTTCAAAATTCAAATATCATCGTCAGCGATCCTTATGTAATTTCTGGTTTTGTTGATCTTTCAAATAGTGCTAACTGGGCAGCAAATGGTCCAGCAAGAACAGCTATGGTCGGTTTATTTTCTTTCTTTATAATCGCAATTTTATCTCATTATAAAGTAAAAGGTGCTGTTGTTATTGGTATCTTTGCTGGAACATTGCTTTCTTTACCATTAGGCGTTACAAGTTTTGATTATCTTTCAGAAAAAGTTCCAGGTGTTACTTGGGAATTCTGGACAAACTTTTCAAATTTCTTTTCTATGGATCCTTCTAAAGGCGGTATATTTTTAGCAGCTTTTACTGAAGGATTTAATTTCCCTGAAGGTTCAGCATTAACATGTGTAATGCTTGTTATGACTTTCTGCATGATTGATATGTTTGACACTATGGGTACTGTTGTCGGTTGTGCCACTAATGCTAAATTAATCGACGAAAATGGAAAACCACATAATTATGATCGAATTATGGCAGCTGACTCTATTGCTACTTGTGCTGGTGCAATGATGGGTACTTCTACTGTTACAACCTTTGTTGAATCAGGTGCTGGTATTGCTGCTGGTGGAAAAACAGGCTTTTCATCCTTAGTTACTTCTTTATTATTCTTATTATCAATTTTCCTTTTACCACTTTTTGCTTTCATTCCTAAATCTGCAGCAGCAGGTGCGTTAATCTATGTTGGTGTCTTGATGATGAGCAATGTTAAAGATATTGATTTCTCTAAAGTTAAAAATTCTGTTCCAGCCTTCTTGACAATAATTATGATGGTATTAAGCTATTCCATCACAAAAGGTATTGGAATAGGTATTATAAGCTATGTTATTGTTTCTACAATAATCTTTGTTGTTGATTTAATTAAATATAGCATTAGCAAAAATAAGGAAAATTTAGAAAAACCAAAATATGATGTTTCGATTGTTGCAATTATAATATTCGCTCTATTTATGGTTTATTTCTTAGTTCCAGTTGTTAATAATTAAGTTAAAAAATTATTATATTATAAAGAAAAAGAGGATGGTGGTAAGAAACCTAATTTAAGGTTCCATCCTCTTTTTAATGTTTTTTAGAAGACTCGAGAATATATAATTTAGTTCCACAAACATCCGGTTTTAAATCTTTGTTTGTTATGAGATAGTCGGCTAATCCTTTTAAATAATGATAAGCTTTATGTCCAGTTGGAAGACGTGTTTCTTTATAACTTACTTCAACAAATTCACCGATATTTAATTCACCAATATTAGAAATAGCTAATACTGATTCTTTTAATCCAATATCTATTTTGTATTGATTTTTTCCAAGATTCTCTTTTATTTGACCTAATATGAAATTGTTATCGACAACTTTTATATCATAATCTGAGTAATCTTTTACGATATTTTCAATTAATTTTGCCAATTGTTCATTTACAGAATGAATTAATCCAGAAGCTTTAATCTTAACGTATTCAAGGGAATTGAGAATGTTGATACCAACTATTCTATCTTTATTTTTTAAAATGATAACATCCTCATATTTTTCTACTTTATCAGGATAGCTAGATTCATCGGCAATTAGAATCAATACATCCTTGCAGGCTTCTTGATTATAAAATAAACTAACTTCGGTACTCATAATTTTATTGCACTTAAAGCGTGGATAGATTTGCTTGTAGATCTGAATTTTGATTCATATTCACTCATTACTTCAAAAGGTTCAGCATTTTCATCAACTTTATAGGAAAATTTGTTGAATTCAGCAAAATATTCTTTTGTTCCTTCAAAATAATCATCATTATCTGTTCTAACTAGAAGTTTTCCACCTTTTTTTAATACTCTATAGTATTCTTCTAATTTTGTTGGATATGTCAAGCGGCGACGATGATGTCTTTTCTTCGGCCAAGGATCGTTGAAATTTAAAAATATACAATCCAATGATTCATCTTCTAATGTTGGAAGAAGAGCTTCAATAGGGGCATTAATATAATGAATATTTGTAGGTCTATTTTCATCAGTAACATATTTTTTTATGCCGATTGCAAAGGCAGTTCTTTGAATTTCAACACCTAGATATTGATTCTCTGGATGTTTTTTAGCAAGCTCTAAAAGGAATAATCCACAGCCAGATCCGATTTCTAACATATTAAATGGTGGAATAGATTTTTCATCGATAGCAGTTTTTTCAAGAGCGATATCTTTATGAGAAGATATCATTTCTTCTTGCCAAGTTTTATGACGTAAGCGCATTTTATTTATTCTCCCTCAATGCTTTTCCTAAAGCATCAATAGCGTGGGCATAAATTCCGATAATATTTTCAAAGTCAGAAATAAAGAAATATTCATCATCTTGATGTATGAAGAAATCACGTCCAGGGAATGTCGGTCCGAAAGCTAAAGAATTTTTACTTTCTTTTGCATAGGTTCCTCCACCAATTGCTAAAGGTTTATTGATTTCATCACCAGTTTCTTCTTTATAAACATTACATAATGTTTGAACTAAAGTTGATTCAAGAGGAATAACAAGAGCATCGCAACCACCTAAGTCATTGCATTTGCTTGAAGTAAATTTTTCTAATTTTTCTATAGGTTCGGATATATTTACGTTTTCTGGAAGACGAAGATTGATAATTAATTTAATTGTGTTATTTTTGAAGTTCATTTTTCCAATAGCATATGAAGTTGAATCAAATGTTTCAGAAGTAAAGTCTCCACCAAAAGATTTTCCATCTCCTTTTTCAAGAGCAATGAATAGTTTGCATAATTCTTCAATACCATATTCTTCTCCGAAGAAATTTAAAAGGTGAAGACCAGCATTTACTCCTAACCATGGTGTGGCACCATGGACTGATTTTCCGAAAAATTTAAGAGTATTGTCATTTAAAACAAGATTTATATCTTTATGATTTTCTTGATAATGTTTAACTTTGTTTTCTAAATTTTCAACTTTTTTCAATATTGCAGTAGCTTCATCTAGGACAATATTTGTAGCTTTTCCAAAATCAAAATCTTCAATTAGTGAAGCTAACTTTGGACATTCTTTTATAAGTTCTACAGTATGAATGCTTTTTTCAGCATAAATCATAGGAAAGTCAGCATCTGGAGTAAAACCATAGGTTGGATATTCTTTTTTATATTCATTGAAATAATATTCTAAGCAAGAAGAACCTCTTTCTTCATCGCCGCCGAAAATTATACGTAATTTGAAACCATTTAGTTTATTGTTGTCAAGAAGAGCTTTAGCGGCAAATAAACTTGCTAAGCCTGGTCCTTTATCATCACAGGCACCTCTAGCAAATATTTTATCGCCTTCAATTGTAGGTTCAAAAGGTTTATGAACCCAGTTTTCGCTAACAGGAACAACATCAGCGTGTGCATAGATATCTAAAAGTTTTCCTTCACCATAGCTTAATTCTGTGCAATGATGATCTACTCTATCGACATTGAATCCTAAACGTTTTCCAAGATCGGCTAAAAAAGTTAAAGCTTTTTCAACGCCTTGACCATAAGGAGTTTTTTCTGTGATTGTTTTTTCATCATAAATAGAATTAATGCTCAAGTAATTTATGAGTTCTTTTTTTGCTTCATCTAGATAAGGCTTAACTAATTCTCTATAAGTAGTTTCTCTATAAAAATTATTTTGATTATCGTTCATTTTAATTTTTTGAAAACCTTAATTAAGGTTTTTCCTTTCTATTTAACTTCTTTTTAAATATACCATATTTTCAGACTATAAAAAAGAGTGGAATATTATGTAGGAAATAAAGTAGTTTTCAATCGATTGAACATAATTTTTATCTTAAAATTTAAATATTAAACTTTTTATAGCAACCAATTTAAAAAAACTCAAAAAATTTTCAATTTTTCTAAATTCTTTGAATCATAATAAAAAAATTCTAGTCAATCGACTAGAACTTTTTATTTTTTATCGTTATTTTCTATTTCGTTTTCTATTTGTTTTATTTTATTTACAGGTTGTTCTTGAACTTCAATATTTTTGATATCTTCAGTCTCTTTTTTATCAATAGGAGTAACTGTAATAATAGGAGTAACTGTATATTTTTTTCTAAAAATATAAGAATAAGGAATTTCTAGTGCTAAAGAAATTGGAGTAACTAATACACCAGCCAAAGCCATTTCAGGAAGAGTATTTAAAAGCAATGTTGAGCCAAAGGCGACCCAATATCCGCCATTTTCTAAAAGTTTATTATTGACGTCGCTAAAGTAGCATACACCTAACATACCTAAAACTAAAACGGAATGTAAAAGAGTAACAAAAGCAGAAATAAATATAAATAATGGAATTTGAACTGCTTTATTTTTTATAGTCTTTTTAACTAAATCAAATAGTATTCCAGCAACAAAGGCAAAGGCTACACGTGGAAAAATACTAATTAGAGGATTAACAAAATAAGGATCGAGAAAGCTTGCAGGTTGTGTAGCTGCTTTTATTAAAGAAAATACACCAAAGATTAATCCAAAAGCCCAACCATGTTTCCAACCTGTTAAAAAAGCAAATGTTAAAACGAGAATATGAACAGTTGTCATTGATACAACGCCAAGGCTTATGTAACCAATGAAAGGTACATATGTAAAAACTGCCATCAAGGCAATAAATAATGCATATAAAGCAATATAGTATATTGAGTTATTTCTTCTCATAAATCATGTTTCCCCTTATTTTATCTTTTATATCGAAAGCGTTTATTATTCCGCGAATTATTCTGAATCTATCAAAAGTATAATCATGAAATCTTATTTTTTTCATAGCTTCAATTAAGATTCCACCACAGCCACCAGTTATGTAAAGATGCAAATCAGGATAAGTCATTTTTAAATATTCATAGTATCCTTTAACAGTGAAAGCTGCACTATATAAAGCTCCAGCATTTATAGCTTCATCAGTTTTTAAAGATATAATATTAGCGGGTATCTCTATAGGTGTAAATTCTAATAAATCAGTTTGTGCTGATAAAGTTTTTGAACAACTATAGATTCCTGGAAAAATACATCCACCATGAAAAGTTTTATTTTGATCGACAAGCAATAATTTGCTGGCAGTTCCAAAATCTGCGACAAGTTCTGCTTTATTATTTTTATAATTTGAACCGACTATATCAGCAAATAAATCTGATCCTAGAAAAGCAATATTATTGATAGTGAAATTGTTTTCTTTAATATATTTTTCCATCAATAAACTATTTAGAGAATAAATAGGTGTCTGTTTATGTGTAAAATAGTCTACAATTCTTTTTTCAGCAGGTCTATTTACACTTGAAATATAGACACTTAAATCATTTAAAAAATATTCATCTATTTTTTTTAAATAACTTTCAAGGAATAAATCGCATTGCCCTTTTCTTTCGATTGTGAAGAAAAACTCATTCGTCTCATTTTGATAATAGCTATCGATCATTGTATTTCCGATATCAAGTATTAATATATTTTTCATAGCGCGTTAATTATACTTTAAAAATTAAATTTTCTCCACTATATTTGATTGAAAACGTTTTCATTACAAAATGTAAGCGATTGTAAAGTCTTGATCAGTTCTTTTATAAGGAATTTTTAAAATATTTAAGTTACCTATAACTGATTCTGAAGGATGTCCATAATAATTTTTATATCCGCAAGATATAATTGCTATTTTGGGATTTATATATTTTAAAAACTCAAAACTTGAAGAGGTATTTGAGCCATGATGACCTATTTTTAAAATATCGACATTTAAATCAGAATAAGTTTTCATTATTTTTGTTTCAATTTCTATTGGCGCATCTCCCATTATTAAAATATTTTTCTTAGGTGTTTCTATATAATAGACACCGCTATCGTAATTAGTATCTTTACCTTCTTGGAATTTATTTAGATTTGTTATGTTTAAATTACCATAATTAAAATTTTCAATCTGATAATTATCATAGATATTTTTTATCGGGAATTTGGTTTTTAAACTTTCCAAAGCACCATAATGATCGAAGTCACGATGTGTGATAAAAACAGCTTCTAGTTCTCTGATTTTATTTTTTTTAAAATATGGAATAAGGCATGATTTTGCTAAATCGATATGAAGATTTCCTCCTGTATCAAAAAGATAATGCTTATTATCGAAAGTTAATAATGTTGAATCTCCTTGACCGACATCGATGAAAGTTATTTGATCATTGAATGAAAACTTTGGTATAAAAAGAGTTGAGCAAAATAATAAAGAGAAAATAATAGAAACTTTAAATATTTTTTTGGCTTTTAAAAAAGAAGTTAAGCAAATGATAATTAATAATGAGTAAAAAATAATTAAAAAAATGATAGAAGGCTTTCCACAATTAATTATCAATTTAAAATTTGCAATGAAAGTTAATATTTTATAGATAATTTTTAATGGATATTTTAAAATCAATCCATAATACGGAAAAACTAATAGAGGTAAACAAAGAAGTAATTCAGCAATTCCTAATGGAATAATTATAGTTGAAAAAATAAGCGAGAGAGCATTTATTTCATAGTAATAAAAAGCATTTATTGGCAAAACAATGATAAAGGAATAAATACTTTTTGTAATAGTTTGTATAAATTTTAATGAATATTTCTTTTTTGGAATAAGCAGAAGAAAAAATAATATTAAATAAGAATATATAAAACCTGGTTCAAAAATATAATATGGATTGAGAGATAGTATGATTAATGCTGTAGAAGATATAAATAAAAGTCTATTTATAAATATAGATTTATAGTTTAAATATATACTTAGTAATATTTCGACGATAAGTCTTAAAAAACAAAATTTAAATCCAGTTAAAAAATAGAAAATTAAACAAAACAGTAATTCTAATTTTTGAATGGTTATATAATACTTTTTTCCTTGATATTTTTCTTTTATTATCTGAATAAAAAAGGTTAAATGTATTCCTGAAGTTGAAAAGATTCTATTTATTCCTAATTTTGATAACGAATCGTAAGAGCTTAATTCTGATAACGAATCACCAAAAAGAATAGAAGAAGCTAATATTTTTTCTTCTGATTCTAGAAAATTAAGGCAATATGATTTGTATGAATTAATTCTTAAAGGATTTTTAAAAAGAAAATTTATAGAAGGTTTTTCTATCTTATAATCAACAAAGCGATGATGAAGATATGAGGTGAAGTTAAAACTATTTTCATAATGAGAAAAAAGCGCAAGTTCGCTTTTCCCAGAAAGAGAAAGAATGTCACCAACTTCTAAATTGGATTCTTTAATATAATAATTACCTTTTAGTGTGGTTATTAAAGCGTAGTTATTCTCGGCCTTATATACAACCCCTATTAGATTATCGTAATTAAATTCTTTTCCTGATAAATATAGAAAAGGTCTTATTATTCCAAAAGTAAAAAATAGACATATCAAAAATAAGGTTGGCTTTAGTTTATCTTTTTCCTTTTTATATTTGAATATAATAAATAGTATTAAAAGAAGAAAAAAGGAAGATAACCATATTTTTTGAGAAGAAAAAATACCGATTATATAAGAAAGAAAAGAATAAAAAATAATCACTTTATCGTTATATAATCGCGAATGTTTTGAAATGTTTTAGTTCCGATGCCAGATACTTTTTTAATTTCTTCAATTGACTTAAAATTTCCATTAGCTTGTCTATAGGATATAACAGCATCTGCTAACGTTGCACTTAAACCAATTTTCTGCAAAGATTTACTATCTGCAGTATTTATATTTACTTTAGTAATATTTTCAATTACACATGTATCTGGAGCTTTGCTTATAGGACTGATATAAAATTCATTGAGATCACCGATAACTAAATCTTCATTAAATGCGTTTTTATCTGCATCATCCAATGTTCCACCTGCTTTAAGAATTAAACTTCCTAAAGTATCGGTTTTATTGCATATGTATTCTCCTGGATATACAATTTGCCCTGTTATTACTACTTTAATTTGTCCTTCGCCGATTTGTGCTTGTGATACGGTTGAAATATTTCCTTGACTGTTTTGAGAATTACTGGGATCGATTTTAGTTAAAACGAAAAGGCCAGCTATTGTTACAACTAAAGCTACAATTATTATTTTGAACATATTTTTCCTCCTACTTTATATAGGTAAAATGTGAAAAAATAATGCACAAATTAATTTAGTCTTTAAATGAATTATTAATGTTTTAATTTATTTAAAGATAAATAGTTTTCTTGAAACATAATTCCAGATAAGAACTATTAATGTTCTAATAATGAAGCATACTGGTTCAGGAAGAGATAGCAAATCAAAGAAAATTACTTCTAATCCCATGCCCATGAAAAGGCCGATAGCTGATAAAAAGACAAAAAGAATGACTCCTTTTGAAGTTTTAGAAATGTTTTTATCGGTTGAATTTTTAAATACCATTGTAATTGAACAAAGATAGTTGATTATAACACTGACTAAAAAACCACATGTAACAGAAATTGTCGAAATAGCAAAAGCATTTTCTAAATTTTTTAATATTACAAAACGCATTAAGCTTGTGACAGAAAAATCGAATATTGCAGAAATTGCACCGACAAGAGCAAATCTAAATATTTCAAAAAAACGTGAAGGATCATCAAAGTGCCCTAAAAAGCACAATTCATAGCATAAGTATGTATAAATTAGAACTATAAAGGTATCGATTGGAAAAAATACTAAAGCTGGCAATTTAGCATAGAAAATAAAAATTAAATTTAAAACAATTTCGGCGGCTAGACCACAGATAAAAAGTATAATTGCCCATATCATATTTCTGGTGGATATTTTTTCTTGAGGCTTTAAATATTTGATAATAAAGTAAGAAGCTAAAATTAATGCTAATGGTAAAATTAATCCAATAATAGATGATTGAATTAAAAGATTAACATCTATTTGATAACCGATTATTGTTATAGTACTATCAGTAAATTTGAACAAAATTTGCAACATTGAAATAAGTGATAGCAATAATATAAATGATAACGTTATTATCCATTGCTTTTTTGTTTTACCTATAAATAATTTTTCAGTTTCCATAATTAGCCTCACATTTTAGAATTCATAATAGTCATAAAAAGTTTTATATCTTCCATTGTAGTTATCTTAAAATTAAAGCAGTTTCCTTTAACAAATTCAAGTTTTTCTCCTGCTTTAAAGAATATTTGTGAATCATCTGTTTGTTCTGATTTTTCTCGATAATATTCACTTACTTTTAAAAATTTAGAAAATTTAAAAGATTGTGGTGTTTGGATTTCCATTATTTTTGAACGATCTAAATAATTTTTAGTACTTTTATTATCCGTATCTATTTCAACTAATGTTGATGTTGCTTTTATAGCAGTAACAGCAATTTTATTACAAGAAGCAACTTTAATATTGTCATTTATAATTGTTTCATCTACTAATGGCCTGGCCGAATCGTGAACAAGAACTATATCTTCTTTGTCAATTTTATTTCCAAGATATATTAAAGCGTTTAAAACACTTTCTTTCCGACTTTTTCCCCCGATAGTAACTTCACATTTATTATCATATTTTTGCAGTGAAATATAATCTTTAACCTTATCGTAATAAATATTATCTGTTACTAAAATAATTTTATCGATATTTTTGTTGCGATAAAATTGCAAAAGACAATATTCATATATTGGTTTTCCATCTATTATTATGTATTGTTTAGGAATGGTAGTTTCTGCTCTTTCGCCTTTCCCGGCCATTAATATAATTGCTATATTCATATTTAAATTATATCAATTTTAAGATTATGGTGGTAGTTTATTACAAATAAAAAGTTGGCTTTCGCCAACCTTTAAAAACTATTAATTATGCAGAAGTAGTCTGTGAACTACAACATTGACAAACTTGTACTAGCGCATCGTTAGAAATAGTTTTATAGCATCTTGTTAAACAGCAACAAGATAGGGCATATGTTAAACTAGCATTGCAAATGTTATAACGTCTACTGTTCATTACTCGAGCTTGGAAAGTAATTGTTACTGTTGCTCCTGAGTTTAAATCATCTAGAACTAAATTCTGCAAGCATGTTACATCAGCTTTAGCTGTGCCGTCTACAGTTAAAGTCCCTTTGTTATAGCATAAAGAGTTACCTAAATTTACATTGAGAATAGGCTTTGTTAAACTCGAAGAACAATTATTAGTAATAGTTAATGTATAAGTTACAAATTCACATACGGCCGCTGTTGAAACATTAGGAACTAAATTCATTGTTAAAGCGGATATTTCACATTCGGGACGCATTGATAAAGTGTAACTTTCACAATTTATATAAGGCATGGATTGTCTATTTCGGCAACCACAGTTATTATTGAACATTTTTCACCTTCTTTCTTGTTCACTTATGTATATGTTTTATTTCAAATTGCTATCGGGCTATTGTCATTCCTTGATTTTATTTTAGGTATAACATAGAATAATTATCGATGAAAATATTACAAAATGAATTTCCAAAGACAGATAAACTATTATTCCTTGATCTCGAAGGAACGCAATATCATCATGAAATAATAGAAATAGGTGCAATCTTAGTAAGTTTAGATGATGAAAAAAGAATAGATCGTTCTATTCCTTTTAAACATCTTAAAGTTTATTGTAAGCCTCATGAAGAAGTCGGCAAAGTTGTTACAGACTTGACTGGAATAACTGAAGATATAATTTCGGAAAAAGCAGTTGATTATACTACAGCTAATAAAATGTTGACTAAAATTTTAGGAACATTTGATAGTAATTTAAGAGTTGTTGTTTTTGGAAATTTGGATAAAACCATGCTCAAATATACTGCTTCATTTTATTCTTTAGGAGATGTTGCTTTTTCTACTTCATGGTTTTTAGCAAAAAGAATTTGGGATTTTTCTACTTTTATTTCAAGATATGTTGTAAATATGGAAAATGGTGGAAAAGCTTTTTCCCAGTTAAAATTGATGGAAATCTTTTCTGTTCTTCCTTGTGGACAAGCACATGATTCTTATAATGATGCTTTCAATCTTTTAAATCTTTATGATAAAGTGACTAAAAGCCCAGAGATTTTAGCGGATAATTATTTAAAAATTTTATTGAACGATTCTAATAAATTAAAAGAATCCAATTTTATGTTTGAAATTTTAAAAAGGATAATTAACGGCGAAACTATAACTAAAAACAAACTTATGGAATTATTGATAGAATATTTTGAATAAATGATAAAAAAATATAGAAAATAATCTTGAAAGGACAAGCATGATTAAGTATCCTAATGGTCAAAAAACTATTTCTATAGAAAAAAACAATTTAAATGCGAATACAAATAGAAGAAATATGGGAATGAGTTTAGAAAAAGAAGTGGCATTAAGTGCTCAATATTATATTGAGCACAATCTAGCTTTTTTTTATAAAAAACCAACACCTATTAGAGTGTTTAAAATGTCCAAAACAAATACGCATATGATTACTGAAGCTTACTATGATGCTAAATCTACAACTGATTATAATGGAATGTATAAGACAAAGTATATCGATTTTGAATGCAAAGAGACAAAAACACATATTTTTTCTTTGGATAGATTAGGTGATCATCAATATTCTCATTTGAAAATGGTTGATTCTATGGGCGGCTTAGCTTTTGTTTTATTGAGATTTATGACCAAAGATGAGACTTATCTTATAGATATTAAATATATTACTTATTTAAAAGATAAAGGGTTGAAAAATTCATTAAATTATGATGATGCTAAAGAAAATGGATATTTAATTGAATCTAGTTATGTTCCGCGTTTGAAAATTTTAGATGCGATGGATTCAGCTTATTTTAAAGATGAAGAAAGGGAAAAAATTAGTTAGTTTTTTAGTAAATTTTTATACTATATCGATAACTATAGTGTTTCTTGCTACATCATGTTACTTATTTGTTGCTTCCAGTGATTTAAAAAAACCAGAGTTAGTTAAAAATCCTGAAATCTATGCGTGTGAGATATATGACATTAATGGGAACGTTATTCAAAAAGTTGGAAAAAGTCAAGGACAAATAAAATATGAGGAATTACCTCAATCGCTTTTAAACGCAATAGTTGCTATTGAAGATACAACATTTTTTTATCATGATGGAGTTGATATTCATCGTGTTTTTGGCTCTATATTTCACAATATTTTTTCTTCGAATATTCAAGGCGCTTCTACGATTACTCAACAATTGGCCAGAAATTTATTTTTAACATCTGATAAGACTTTTGAAAGAAAAATAAAAGAATTACTTTTGAGTCTTTCTTTAGAAAGTGAATATGACAAAAGAGAAATTCTAGAGATGTATTTTAATAGAGTAAATTTCGATCCTGTTTATCCTGGAATATGTTATGCCTCTAGTAAATTTTTTAATAAAAAAGTTCAGGATTTATCCTTAGTTGAATCCGCTACTTTGGCTGGACTTGTTCAATCGCCAAGTGCTATAGAACCATTTAAGCATCCAGAAAAGGCCAATGCTAGAAAGAATTTGGTAATATCTCGAATGAAAAATTTAAATCTTATTAGTGAAAATGAGTATATTTTAGCAATCAATACACATGTCGAGGATATTTTATACCAAAAAAATATTTCTGAAGATACTTTGCCATATCAGGCTTATATTGATGCTGTATATGAGGAAACATATAAATTGACAGGCTTAGATCCATATAGTGATCAATTGAAAATTTATACTTATATGGAACCAACAGCACAGATAATCGCTGATGAAATTCAAAATGGAAATATAGTTAATTTTAGTGATGAAATTGTGCAGATAGGAGCTGCTCTAATAAAAAATGAATCTGGGCAAGTTGCAGCTATAATCGGTGGTAGAAATTATAATGGACGAAGATTATTTAATAGGGCATATGATAAAAAAGTCATGCCAGCTAGTACGATAAAACCAGTTTTTGAATATCTTTTAGCGGTTGAAAAATTAGATTATCATCGAGCAAAGACATTATTAGATGAAGAAACTTTTTATTTGAATGTCACTCCTTTAAAGAATGCTGGTAATAATTATGTTGGAAAAATTACTTTCCAAGATGCTTTTGGATATTCAAAAAATACAACAGCTATTAATGCTCTAAATGAATTAACAAAAAAATATGGTGAAAATTATTTGGAAGACTATTTGAATAATATAGGATTGATGGATGAAGGTCCTTATACAGAAAGTTATGGACTTGGTGGAATGACTGAAGGTATTAGTTTGATTAATTTAGCCGCTAGTTATCGTATGATTGCTAAAGATGGTACATATATTAAGCCGAGTTTAATATCAAAAATATGCACACATGATGGAAAAATATTATACGAAAATAAAAATAAAGAAAGTAAAATTGTCAATGAAGAAACTTCAAATATAATAAGAGAAATGCTTCTTTATAATGTTGATAATGGATATAATGGATTAGATCAAATTAAACTTAATGGCATAAAAGTTGGTGGAAAAACTGGTACTGGTCAATATCCTTTATCTATATGTAAAAAATATGGATTTCCTATAAATTGTGATAAAGATTCTTTAGTTGTTGGATTTACTGAAGAATATAGTTTAGCAGTTTGGTCAGGATTTGATAAACCAGAAGAAAATAAGAAGTCTTATTTTTATAAAGGAGATAATCGCAAAAAAATATCTAAAAATATCTTTAAAGAAATGATGAAAAAACTTGCTAATAAAAAGTCTTTTGCAGAGTCCAATAATTTATTTCACACTAATGTTGTTAAGTTTGCTGATGATTTATATTACCCAAATGATTTGATTCCGAAAGAATATCAGATGATGACAACTTTACCTAATTATAAAGATATAGAAATTTATCCTTTACCTATAGAATATTCTCCGCAAGGTGTTTTATTTGAATATGATGATAGATATATCATTAAAATGAGCAATGAATTGATCAATGATGAAGTCTATAAAAAAATATATGGAAATATTGGTTATCATGTTTCTTATAATGATAAAAAATTTTTTACAACTGAAAATGAAATAGTAATTTATAAAGATGAAAATATAGATAATATAAAAATCAAGATTGGATATGAAGAATTAATTACAAGTGAAAAAGAACTTGTGTTCGATTTTCAAAATTATTTTGATGATTTCTTTATTTAAAATTCAATTGGAGTAGCTGGATAAAATTTGAAAATTTTTGCCATTATTATATTTACTGGAAGTTTTCTAAAATGATTATAGTTTTCAACATTTTCATTGTAAAAAGGAATAGAAAAATTAATTTTATCAATGTATTCTTCAATAAATAGATAAATGTCATTATCGCTTTGCAAATCATTATTTTTAGAATATATTTCTAAAAATTTATAATACTCTTTTGCGATAAAAAGAATATCATCTTTATTTTTTAAATTATTCCAATTTTGATAAATGCACTTTGTGTTTTTTTTGAACTCTTTATTTGTACTTGTTTTTATTACTTCAGGTAGAATTTCAAAAAATTTTGTGAAAAGTTTATTTATTTCATACCAAGAAGATTTTACTCGCATTCTTCTTCTGACTAGACCATTATAAATGTTACCGATTAAGTAGAAGATTAAAAGAAAGAACAAAATAATTCCAATAACTATTAAAACACAAATTAATATTAGTTTTAATGTTTCCATATTTAAACATCCTCTTCTTGTAATAGTATAACATAGTTGCTTTTAAGCTAATACTTTTTGTCTATAATATAAAAAAGCAACCATAATAAAAACATGAAAAAAAGAATATTTATATATTTTGGAATAATAAGTATTTTATTAGCTTTCCTTCCATTTTTTAGTTTTGAAGCTTTTGTTTCTTTATCAGGAAGATTATATATTGATAAACCTGGATATATATTGATTAAAGAAAAAGATGATTACATTTATTATTCAAATGGAAATATAACAGAATATTTAACTGAAGATGAAATACCAAATTATGTTTTTGAATATCTTATAGGATTAGAAGATCAAAATTTTTATAACCATAAAGGATACGATATAAAACGGATTGTCAAAAGTTTAATCGATAATACTATCAGCAATAAAATTGTTGGAGGCGGAAGTACAATAACACAACAATTAGCTAGAATTTTATATCTAAATAATGAAAAATCATATGCACGAAAATTAGAAGAATTATACTATGCAAGAAGAATAGAAAATAGTTTATCAAAAAAAGAAATTATAACGTTATATTTAAATTCCGCTTATTTTGGCGAAAATTTATATGGGTTTGAAAAAGCTTGTCAAAGTTACTTTGCTTGTTCAGGAAAATTTGCAACAAAACAAATGTCTATTTTCTTATTAAGTCTTTTGCCTTCTCCAAATAATTATTCACCTAGAAAGAATATAAATACGTCAAAAATTATCTATGAAAAAGCTATTGATAATTTGTATTATCGCCACTATATAAAAATAGATGAAATAAGTGAGTTAAAAAATAATTACCCTTATAAGGATAATATTGAAAATAAAAACAACCCTAATATTTCTTATTATCAAGCGATAGCAGATTCTTTAAATAAAAAGCAAAATTTGCGAACAAATTCTTTTGAGATAAATCCATTTTTAGATGTTGATTTAGAAAAGGATATTTATAAATATGCTAAAGAATGCGTAACTGAAAAAGATGCTGAAGTAAGTATTGTTGTTATGGAACCTAATACATTTAAAGTTAAAGCTTTGATTGGAGGAATAAATGATTTTTCTTTCAATCGTGCTATTTTTTCAAATAAGATTATAGGTTCAGTTATAAAACCAATACTCTATACAATTGCTTTGGAACATGGGGTTTCACCGCTTACAAAAATATTATCTAAACCAACAACATTTTATTTGGAAAATGGAGTTAGTTATAGTCCTAAAAATGCCGGAAACAAATATGCAAATAGAAACATTACAATGGTTGAAGCAATTGCAACATCTGATAATATCTATTCTACTAAAATAGGATTGCTTTTAGGATCAAAAATGTTAAAGAATAGATTAGCAAAAGTCGTCATTGATATCGAGGAAAATGTTTCTAATTATTTAGGAAGTATTTCCACAAGTTTAATTAAAATTACTTCGATTTATAACTCTTTAGCAAGCGGAGGTATATATCAAGAACCTATCTATTATTCATCATATAAAATAAATAGAAATGAAAAGAAAAATGAAACGAATAAAATTCAATTATTTAATCCTAAAGAATCTTTAGTGATGTGTCATTTACTAAGGGCAAGCACTGATCCATGTTTTAATTCTTATACAGCTCCAACTATGCTTTATTACCCTGTCAATAAGAAGATGGCAATAAAAACTGGAACTGTAGATAGTGCAAGTTTTGTTATAGGATTCACTCCTTATGCCACAATAGGAGTATATGTGGGTAAAGATGATGATCAATATTTAAATGATAAAAAAGCCGCTAAAAGATTGTTTCAAAAAGTAGCAAATAGAGTAAATGAAAAAAATGGTGATGCTTTTTTTAAAGCTGATGACCTAACACCTTTTCAATTATATAATTCTGCCAAGGGGATAAAAAGCAACATCTATTATTATTAAAAAAGCTGCATTTAAGCAGCTTGATCTGTTAATAATACACTGGCAAAGCAACCAATTGCTTTATTATTTCCAATAGATCCTAGTGATTCAGTAGTTCCAGCGTGAACAGCAATAAATTGCTTTGAAAGATTTGTTAAGCTAGAAATATTTTCTTTTATTTCTTCTTTAAAAGGACTGAGTTTGGGATTTTGTAAAAGAATATGAACAGTAAGGTTTTGTATTTTAAAATTTCTTTCTTTCATTTTTTTTATTGCAAAATCTAAAATAATTGAACTATCCATATCTTCTGTTTCTGGGGAACTTTCTGGAAAATAAGTTCCTAAGTCCTCTAATCCTAAGGCACTGAAAATGGCTTCGCTAAGAGCATGAAGCAATACATCACCATCACTTCTTGCAATGGCTTTATAATTGCATTTAATAAAAATACCTCCTAGAAAAATACCTTTTCCTTGGGATAATTGATGAATATCAAATGATGTTCCAATTAAGTTCATACATTGAATTTTACGAAGATGATATCTCCGTCCTTAACAATATATTCTTTTCCTACAGTCATTATTTTTCCTAATTGGCGAAGTTCAACTTCAGATTTATGTTCCATAATATCGTTGTAATTATAAACTTCAGCTTTGATAAATCCTCTTTCAAAATCAGAGTGAATTACTCCTGCACATTGAGGTGCTGTCATTCCATTTTTAAAAGTCCAGGCTCTTACTTCATCTTCGCCAACTGTGAAGAAAGTTTTGAGACCTAAAATATCGTATGAAGCTTTAGCAACTTTATCAAGACCTGACAAGTTAGTACCGAGCATTTCCAAGTATTCCAGACGTTCTGTTTCATTTAATAATGAAAGATCTTCTTCGACTTTTGCTGATACTGGAATAGCTTCAGCTCCTTCTTTTTCAGCTAAGTCTAATAACTTTTTAAAGTATTTGTCATTTTCAGGATTTGCATAGCTTTCTTCTGAGACGTTTCCTACATAAATAACAGGCTTTAGTGATAAAAGATTGAAACAAGAAGCTAATTTTTTTTCATTTTCTGTTAATGGAAAATTTGCTCCTAACCAATCGCCATTATTTAGTGGTTCTAAAAGTTTGTTAATTAAGTTATATTCTGCAACAGAATCCTTATCAGCACCCATTTGAGCTTTCTTTTGTACTTTTACAAGTCTTTTGTTCAATAGATCAACATCTGACATAATAAGCTCTAATTTTATGGTTTCAACATCACGTACAGGATCAACTGAACCTTCAACATGAATTATTTCATCGCTTTCAAAACAACGAACAACATGGACTATAGCATCGACATTACGGATATTTCCAAGGAATTGATTTCCTAGTCCTTCGCCTCTTGAAGCGCCTTTAACTAATCCGGCGATATCTGTGAATTCAAATGTTGCTTTTACTTGTTTTTTAGGATGAAATAACTTTACTAAATTATCAAAACGCTCATCTGAAACAGGAACGATTCCTGTATTAGGCTCAATAGTTGCAAATGGATAGTTTTCAGCGACAACATGACTTTTGGTTATTGCATTAAATAATGTTGATTTTCCAACATTTGGAAGACCAACTATACCTGCTTTTAATGACATATATTCTCCTTATTAATAATAATTTCTTAACTTGTATATTCTAACATAACAAATTGTTTTTATATATAATTACTTTATTAAAGTAAATTTTAGTAAAGCATAAAAAAAGTAGCTATAAATATAGCTACTTACATGTTCAATTTTTTTTATTCAGCAGTTTTAACACTGGCAGCTCTAGGACCTTTTTCACTGGATTCAACTTCAAATGTTACATTAGTTCCTTCAGCGATTGTCTTAAAGCCTTCCATAATTAATGCGGAGTAGTGAAAGAAATAGTCTTTGTTGTCTTCACCATGGATGAAGCCATAGCCTTTTTCTTTGTTGAACATCTTAACTTTTCCTGTCATTAGAAGACCTTTCTGTTTAGCATAAATATTATTCATGCAATACTATCTTAACAATATAAAATTCTACTTACAAGAATAATTGAAAAAAATCCAATATTTATTGATAAAAAGTTGTTGAAATCTATTTTAATTATATGGATAATCAAACAACATATTATTTTTCTATTTATTTTTTGATCTATTTAATGAAGCTTTAATAAATCCTAAAAATACAGGATGAGGCTTAGTAGGACGAGATTTGAATTCAGGATGAAATTGAACTCCAACATAGAAAGGATGAGATGGAATTTCAACTATTTCAACAAGATTAGTCTGTGGATTGATGCCTGATACTTTCATTCCGTGATTTTCTAGTATTTCTCGATATTTATTGTTGAATTCGTATCTATGTCTATGTCTTTCTTTTATTAAATCTTGATTATATAAAGACTTTGTTAATGTATTATTTACAAGCTGACAATCATAGGCTCCAAGTCTTAATGTTCCACCGAGATTTAATCCTTTGTATTGGTCAGGCAAGTATTCAATAACTGGGTCTGAGCAATTAGAATCAATTTCAGTACTATTAGCATCTTTTATTCCACAGACATCTCTTAAAAAAGAAATTACAGCAAGCTGCATTCCATAGCAAATTCCTAAATAAGGTATATCGTTTTCTCTAGCGAACTTTGCAGCTAATATTTTTCCTTTTGTGGCACGATGCCCAAATCCTCCTGGAACTAAAATGCCATCTGCTTGTTTTAAATGTTCGATAAAATCTGGACTATCATATTCATCAGAATTAATCCAATCGATTTCTATATTTTTTCCAACTTCATATCCAGCACTTTTTAAGGCTTCACTCACGCTTAAATAAGCATCGTGTAATTGTACGTATTTGCCAACTAATGCAATTTTGATATTTCCATCAAGATGATTAACTTTATAAATTAAATTATTCCATTCTGTTAAATCAGATTCTTTTGCTTCTAAATTGAAATGATTTAAAATTAATTTATCGACATTTTGTTTGGCGAGATTGGTTACTAATTGATATATATTGTTTAGATTTTTATTGATGATAACGGATTCAGTGTTGACATCACAAAAATTTGCGATTTTTTCTCTAATTTCATTATCTACGGCTTTTGAAGAACGTAAGACAAGCATATCTGGTTGAATACCAAGTGATCTTAATTCTTTAACGCTATGTTGAGTCGGTTTAGTTTTTAGTTCATTTGTTGTAGTTAATAATGGAAGCAATGTAACATGGACATAGAAAGTATTATTATATCCTACATCTCTTCTCCATTGTCTAATAGCTTCAATGAATGGAAGTGATTCTATATCGCCAACTGTACCACCGATTTCGGTGATGATAATATCAGCTCCTGATGTTTCTTCTGCTTCTTTGAGACGTGACTTAATTTCATTAGTTATATGAGGAATAACTTGGACAGTTTTTCCTAAATAATCACCACGTCTTTCTTTCTCTATGACAGAAAGATAAATTTTTCCGGAGGTTATAGATGAAGCTTTGGAAAGATTTTCATCGATAAATCGTTCGTAATGTCCTAAGTCTAAATCTGTTTCTGCGCCATCTTCTGTAACATAGACCTCTCCATGTTGATAAGGAGACATTGTGCCGGGATCAACGTTTATATATGGATCAAATTTCTGCATGAAAACTTTAATTCCACGTGATTTTAATAATCGACCGATGCAGGAAGCTACGATGCCTTTCCCAATTCCAGAAACCACGCCACCTGTAACAAAAATGAATTTTGCCATAAACATTTTCCTCCAAAAAACACTCTAATATTATTTACTAACCTAAGTTGTTTGGCAAGAAAAATAAAAGAAATATAATAGTGGTATAATTATAAATATATTTATTTAGCATAATTTTTAAGTGAAACAATTTTTTTATCAAAATATAAATTGTTTAATATTTATTTTTTAGTTAATTTTCAATTCAAATTTGCTATAATATTGTCATGGCTTTAGATAATACTGTTTTAAATATAATTGTTGAAGAAATAAAAAATGAATTGATCGGAGGATTCTTCGATCATTCTTTTTCGCTATCTTATTCTCATTTTGCTTTCCCCTATCATTCTGGAAAAAATACTGAAAATAAAGGAAGAGGAACTTTGATAATTTCAATGGACCCATCAGAACCTTTTATAACGTATAGTTTTGATAAATTTACAAAAGTTGAAGATAATTCCGCTTTTGGAAATATTTTGAAACGGATAGCAGGAACAAAAATTACTGATATTTATAAGACTAAAAATGAAAGAGTAATTACTATTGAAACAGAAGTAATTAAACCAGAATTAGATATTACCGTTACTCATTATAAGATTGTAATAGAGCTTGTTCCTCAACTGCCAAATTGTTATATCATCAATGCTGAAACAAATAAGATTATAGCTCTATATAAGGAACATGGTGATATTCTTTCTCCAAGATATATGTCTCGCGGAATGAATTTTATTCCTTTGCAAGAAAGAGAAGATCATTCAAATAATTATTCTAATATTGATGAATTACGTCCTTATTTTTCTCGCTCTGTTTTATTTTATCTTAAGTCTTATGCTGATAAAATTGGGCTAAAAGAAGCTGTAAATAAAGTAGAAAAATCAAAAGACCTTTATGTTACTCCTAAAGGAATTATGCCGTTTTCTTTTGATTTGCCAGAAGCTAAAATTATCAAAGTAAATGATATTTATAATTATTATGTTTCCGATCAGAAAAAAATAGCGATGAATATCAAAGAAAAAAAGCTTCGTGATTTGTTAAATACTTATTTGAAAACAGCCGTAAAAAAATTGAATAATTTGAAATCTGATGTTGAAACAAGCAAAAAGCGTTTAATCTATAAAGATTATGGACAAATATTATTTTTATATCAAACAGAAGATGATGGAACTATGACTAAACTAAATAAGGATGGGTATAGTATTCCTATCGATAATTCTTTAACTTTTGTTGAAAATGCAAATTTATATTTTAAAAAATATCATAAGGCTAAATTAGCAATTCCAATTTTAGAAAAATTAATTTTGCAAACAGAAGATGATATTAAATATTTGCAAAAGAAATTATTAGATTTAGAAAATGGATCACCTCGTGATATATTGGAATTGAAATCGGAGTTGATGGAAACCGGATATATTAAAAATGCTGGGAAAAAGGGCATAAAAAAGGCATCTTCTAAGAAAAAATATGAGCCACATTATCTTGTTTTAGAACATGGAAAAATTGGTTATGGAATGAATGATTTACAAAATGAATCCTTAACTTTTGATATTGCTCCTATTCAGTCTTTATTCTTTCATGTTGTTGATCATCCAGGTGCACATGTTGTTCTACTTTCCGGAACAGATAAATTAAAATATCGTGAGCTTGCTGCTGAATTAGCTCTATATATTTCTCATCTTTCTGAAGGTGATGTTTATATGGCGAAAGTAAAAGATGTGAAGAAAAATAAGTCTAAAAAAGGCTTGGTCAATATTATGAAGTTTGAAACTATTACAATTCATAAAGTGAAAGAGTCTTCTTTGGAACTTTTTAAAACTTTGAAATAAGATGCTGGATTTACTTTTATCTAGCATTTTTTTGTACAAAAAATGACAGCTTATTACTGGCTGCCATTTTAGATGTTTTTATTATGCAAGAGCTTTTAAAACTAATTCTTTAGCAAGGGATGGATTAGCTTTACCATGAGAAGCTTTCATGACTTGACCGACAATAAATCCTAATGCGCGATCTTTACCTGCTTTATAATCAGATACGGATTGTTGATTATTTTTTATAACTTCATCGACAATTTTTTGAATTTCGGATAAATCAGAAATTTGTGCTAGTCCTAATTTTGCTGTTATTTCTTCAGGATCTAATCCAGTATTAAGCATTTCTTCAAGTACTTGTTTTCCTTGTTTTGAATTGATCTTTTTATCTTCGAGAAGATTGATTAATTTAGCTAATTTTTTATTGTCAAATTTCAATTCATTTAGTGTAATTTCATTCTTATTTAAATAAGCTAAAATATCAACCATGAGTAAATTCCACAAAGTTTTTGGATTTTTTGCTCCTTCTTTAAGAGTCTTTTCAAAATATAAAACAAATTCTTTGTTTCGTAAAACTTCTTCAATTTCATAGGAAGATAAACCAATTTTGGAAAGTTCTTGACGATAGCTTGAAGGAAGTTTTTCCATATGAGAAATTGCATCTTGAATGAATTCTTCAGTAAGATCTATTGGTAAAATATTTGGTTCACGGAAGTATTTATAATCGATGGCACTAGTTTTTTTACGCATTAAGATTGTTTGTTTTAAACCTTCATCATAGCGGCGAGTTTCTTGATCGATTTTTCCTCCTGAGAGAAGAATTTCTGATTGTCTTTGAATTTCGTAATCAAGGGCAGCTTTAACATTGGCGATTGAGTTAAGGTTTTTAACTTCAACTTTTGTACCAAAAACTTTGCTTCCAAAAGGCATTAAAGAAATGTTGACATCGCATCTGAGATTTCCTTCTTCCATTTTGCCATCAGAAATACCTAAATAGGTAACTATTTCACGAATTCCTTCAACATATTTACTGGCTTCTTCACCATTTCTGATGACTGGGTGTGTGACAATTTCAATAAGAGGAGTTCCAGCTCTGTTATAGTCGACAAGAGTCATATCGCCAAGGTGAAGTTGTTTTGCGGTATCTTCTTCCAAATGGGCACGTTCTATAGCTATTTTTTTAGTTCCTTCAGAAGTTGTAATTTCAAGATATCCTTCAGAACCAATAGGATGATCTTGTTGAGTTATTTGATAGCCTTTTGGTAAATCGGAATAAAAATAATTCTTTCTATCGAAATATAAAGTTTTGCTTATGTTCATATGCAAGGCTTCGGATAACATTATTCCATATCTTACAGCTTGTTTATTTACAACAGGCATAACTCCAGGATATCCTAAATCATATGCAACTGTCTCTGTGTTAGGCATTTGTCCAAAAGTTACTGGACCACGGGAAAACATTTTTGATTTGGTCTTTAATTCAACGTGGATTTCGATACCTATTACTGGTTGAAAATTCATTTATTTTTCCTCCTTATTAGCAACGAGGTCTTTTAATTTAGTAATTTCTTCAATGTTTAATGCAATATCAAATAATTTTTTCTCTTCAAAAGGACGAGTGGTAATATTTATGCCAAATGGTAAATCGTTTTTAAATCCCAAAGGAAGAGTAATTGAAGGAGAACCAGAAAAATTAGCTAATGCCATATGGTTATCAACAAAATCTGGTTTTTTACTCCAAGTTGTTGTGACAGAAGAAATAAGTGGAGCAACACTTGGAGATGCAGGAAGAACTAAATGATCAGCAACTTCGAAAAATTTGTTGAGTTCATTAACAATTAATCTTCTTGCTCTTTGAGCATTTCTGAATAATTCATCTTGATTTTCAGCTAAAAGAGAAAAACTTCCGATAATGAAACGTCTTTTGATCATATCAGAAAAGCCAGCTGTTCTAGCTTTCATAATGTAGTCTTCATAATCTTTAGCATTTTCAACATTTGGTCCAAAACGAATTCCGTCGAGATTTGCGTTATTTGATGTTGCTTCAGCACAGGATAAAACCATATAAGTTGGATATATAGCATTTAATAAATCTTGTGGAAAATCGTATGCGATAATTTCATGTCCTTGTTTTTTTAATTCTTCAAGTACTTTAAAGAAACTATTTTTTACATCTTCATCAGGTAAATTATCAATTATAGCTTTAAAATAACCTATTTTTGAAGAAGTGTCTTTTTCAAAGTGACTATAATTTTCAACTTCTTTTTTGCTTGATGACATGTCTTTTTCATCATATCCAGCAAGAAGTTCAAGTACTTTTGCACTATCATAAACATTTCTTGTAAAGTATCCGATAGCGTCCATACTTGTGGCAAAAGGAAAAAGACCTAAACGAGAAATTCTTCCCCAGCTTGGCTTGATTCCAACAAGTCCAGCAAAAGAAGCTGGTTTTCTGACAGAATCACCAGTATCTGAACCAAGAGCAAATGGAACGATACCTGCTGCAACAGCAGCTGCTGATCCACAAGAAGAACCACCGATTAAGTGTTCAGGATTATAAGGGTTAGTTGTTACACCTTTATGACCAGATGTGCCAGTTCCTCCCATGGCTAATTCATCAAGTGTAGATTTGGCAATAAGAATTGCACCGGCATTTTTTAATCGTGTTATAACTTCAGCATCGAAAATAGGAACATAGCCTTCAAGTATTTTACTTGAAGCTGTTGTTTCAAGTCCTTTTGTTGAAATATTATCTTTAGCGATATAAGGAATTCCTTTGAAGAATTCTTCTTCTTCTTTTACTTCTGTAATAGCTTCGGCTTCTTTTAAAGCTTGTTCATAGTTTGTTGCTTCTAAAAGATTATTGGTGTTTGATTTAGCTAATTCAATAGCTTCTTCTGTTAACTGTTTGGCTGTAACTTTTTTAGCAACTAACAATTCGTGTAATTCTTTTATTGATTTATTCATGTATTTCATAGACATTAACCTAATACCTTTGGAATTTTGACTTGATTTCCAAGACGATTTTTTGTGTTAGATAATTCGATATCAGCTTCAACTGGAGTGGCTGGAATATCTTCATCTAAAGTTAACTGGTGATTTTTATAAGGAAAAGTCATAGGTTCAACACTATCGAGACCAGGAATTTCATGTAAAAATTTCATTTGAGCTAAAATAGTATCAAATTCATCAGTTAAAATTTCTAATTGTTCTTCGCCTAATTGAAATTTAATATTTTTTCCACATTCAGCAAGAAGTACTTTAGTAATTTTTTCCATTTTATCCTTCTTTCTATTCTTTATTTTCTGCTTCTTTTAAAAGCTCTAAAAGTTCATCTTCTAGAATAATTCGAATACCGAGATTTTGTGCTTTTGTTAATTTGCTTCCAGCATTTTCTCCAGCTATTACAAGATCTGTAGCTTTACTGACACTAGAAGCGGAAATGGCGCCAAGTTCTTCTAAACGTTTTGTCATAGCATCGCGTCCAGAAGTTGATAATGTTCCAGTAAGAACAAATTTTTTTCCTTTGAAGAAATTATCTTCGGCTTCTCCTCTATTGTAACATAGTATGTTTATACCATGTTCTTTTAAAATGTTATATTCCTTTAAATTATCTTCATTTTTAAAATAATCGATTATGTTTTGAGCAGTAATTTCTCCAACATCGCTCGTATCCACAAGTTCTTCAAATGAAGCTTTAACAATATTGTCGATACTTTTAAATTTGTTCATCAATGTTTTACTAGTTTTTTGACCAACATTTAAAATGCCTAAAGCTGAAAGCAACATATATCCATCGTTTAGCTTAGATTTTTCAATTCCATTTTTTAAAGCTATGAAAGATTTTTCAGCCATTCCATCCATAGATAGTATTTCTTGTTCGTGATTTTCTAAATCATAAAAATCAGAAAATTTTCTTAAAAGATTTAAATTGAATAAATCTTCAACTAGGCTTTCACCGATTCCGTCGATATCCATGCCTTTGTCAGAAACAAAGAAAATTAATTTATTGATATTTCGTGAAGGACAAAGATTATTCAAACAATAGTGAATAGCATCTTTCCGAACGAGTTTCTGATGACAATAAGGACAATCATCTTGGAAAAGATAAGGCTTGGTATTTGCTGGTCTTCTTTTCAAATCGACACCGGATACTTCGGGGATGACATCTCCTGCTTTATGCAGATATACATAGTCTCCAATTCTTAAATCGAGTTTCTTGACAAAATCTTCATTATTTAATGTTGCTCTAGCGATAATGCTGCCAGCAACGCGAACCGGTTCTAGAACAGCATTTGGAACAACTCTGCCAGTTCTTCCAACAGTTAAGAAAATGTCGTTTATGCGCGTTACAACTTCTTCTGGAGGAAATTTATAAGCGATAGCCCATTTAGGAGTTTTCATCGTATAACCGATAATATCATAAAGAGCTAATTCATCCACTTTAATTACAAGTCCATCGATATCGTAATCAAGCGAAGGACGTTTTTCAGTATATTCTTTTACATATTCTAGAACTTTTTCTATTCCTAATACTTTTCTTCTTTCTTCGTTTACGCGGAATCCTAAAGTTTTTAAATAATCGAGAGAATCCGAATGATATTTTAAGCCGCATTCTTCAGCGTTGACGAAATAATACCAATAGGCATTTAATTTTCTAGATGCGGCTACTTTTGAATCGAGTTGTCTTATACTTCCAGCAGCAGCGTTACGGGCGTTAGATAGCAGTGGTTCACCATTAAGTTTTCTTTTTTCATTTATTTCTTCAAGTGATTTTTTAGGCATGTAAACTTCGCCGCGCACTTCGATATTTCTTTTGTCTTTGATGTGGGTAGGAACAGAATGAATGGTGATAACATTTTGTGTGACATCTTCTCCGATATTTCCGTCTCCTCTTGTGGCGGCATATTGAAGTTCTCCATTATCATAGACTAAAGTCATCGCTAGTCCATCGATTTTTACTTCGGCCATATATGGTACTTTATCTAGACCAGTAGCTTGGCGAATTTTTCTATCGAAATCTCGCAAGTCTTCTTCGTTAAAAGCATTGGCCAAAGATAGCATCATTCTCTTGTGTTCTATTTTTCTGAATTCGCTAGATACTTGCCCACCTACTCTTTGTGTAGGGGATAATTTGCTTTTTAAATCAGGTCTTTTTGTTTCTAGAGCAATTAATTCTTGCATCAAAGAATCAAATTCTGCATCGCTGACGCTCGATTGATTTAAAATATAATATTCATAATTATATTTATTTAATAGTTCAGTTAATTCTTGAACGCGTTTTTTATCTTCATCTTGAATCATATTTATCTCCTAGAATTACATATCTTTTGGTTTGAATGCTCGAGAAGTGTTGATGAATAGAACGGATTTATTATCGGCTTTATCGGGAAATTCAGCTCTGACTTTATTTCCGTTTACTTCGGTAATTGTACCTATTCCGTAACTTGTGGAAATGACTTGCATTCCGATTTTATAATTATAAGCTTGTGTATTTGAATTGTTAGCTAAAGAATTCAAGAATATCTGACCAGTTGTAACTTTTTTTTCTGGAAGAGAATTTATTTTCTTTTGGATAGAAGAAACATTGTTATATGTTGGTACTTTCGCTGTAGTCTGTGGAGTATAATTGGTAGAAAATGGAGTGAAGACGTTTCTTTTTAATAGACCTGCTTCTTCAAGAAATTGAGATGATTGATTAGCAGTATTGCTTATATAACTATATCCGCGATATGAAGTAACATGTAACTTTTGTTTGGCACGTGTTAATGCAACGTAGAACATTCTTCTTTCTTCTTGCAGAGCTTCTGGATCTATGGAATTAATAGCATGAGATGTTGGGAAGACCCCTTGTATTAATCCTGCTATGAAAACTTCATTGAATTCTAGACCTTTGGAAACGTGAACAGTCATGAGATTGACAGCATCTTTATTATCCATTTCATCTTGTTGAGACATCAAGACGATATTGGCTAAAAACATGGAAAGAAGTGTTGGTGCATCGAGTTCTTTGACATTGAGATTCTCATATAAATCTAAGGAATCCTCTGGGGGATTGATGAAAAATGAAAGAATATTTGCAAGTAATTCGTTGATATTGTCGAGTTCTTTATCGGCACTTTTTCCTTCTTTTTCTTCTTTCTTTTTATCTATTTCATTTATGTAATTTAAGAAGCCAGAATTTTTATAATATTCTTTGATGATATCAGCAATATTTTCTACTTTGAAATTTGTATCGGTTAAATTTTTGAAGATGGTTGCTAAAGCATTTTTATAATTTTGAAGTTGAGATTTGCTAACTGAAGAAATATCTAGTTCATCAATATGATTAACGATAGCTTCAAGATAAGAAATTTGGTTTTGATCAGCAAACGAAACTATATTTGCTAATGACATAGGACCTATTTTTCTTGTAGGAGCTTGAAGAATTCTTAAAGTTGAGGCGTTGTCTTCAGGATTGATAAGAACTCTTAAATAGGCTAAAGCGTCTTTGATAGAAGCTCTATCATAGAAACGGAAACCACCATAAATTTTATAAGGAATTCTAGCTTGTGCCAAAGCCATTTCTAGCGCTCTTGATAAATAGTTTGAGCGATATATTATAGAAATTTCATTATATTTTCTGTTTCGACGATAAACGCTATCTTTTATTTGTGAAACTATGTATTTTGCTTCTAAATCCTGACTTTGCAAAATTTTAAAATCTATATCTTCTCCTACTAGACCGCTGGCAGCTAGTAAATTTTTTTTATCTCTGTCGGTATTGTTATTTATCAATATATTAGCTGTGTTTAAAATTGTCTGAGTCGAACGATAATTGGCATTCAAAATAACTGTAACTAAATCTTTAAAATCTTTTGGTAAAACATGGCTGATGAGTTTAGCGTCGGCACCTCTCCAAGTATAAATAGTTTGGTCAGGATCACCAACGACAGTTAAAAGAGCATCTGGTGATAAAAACTCACGTAAAAGTTTATATTGTAAATTGTTGGTATCTTGATATTCATCAACTAAAAAAGCTTTGTATTTATTATGGTAACGTTGTTTAACATTAGGATTATTTTTTATGATATAGTAAGCGAAAATTAAAATATCATCGAAATCCATTGTGTTGTTCTTTTTCAATATTTCTTGATATTTTGAATAGAAATTTATGAAAGAATTATAAGAGAGAATAGGATCTTCTATATCTTTTTCAGATACTTCATTAGGTAAAAGACCAAGGCATTTGATATTCCATAAAGCATATTTTAAATGTTCAAAAATATCTGCTTTTACATTAATTTTTAATGCTTCAGCAGTCATTTTTAAATACTTTTTTTGGTCATCATCATCGGCGATGGTGAAATTTTTTGTAAATCCAGGCAAGTAAGAAATTTCTTTTCTTAAAAAGCGCAAACAAAAACTATGATATGTTGTGATAAGCGGCATTCTATCGATAGGAAGATTATATTGTTCTGTTAGACTCTGTACTCTTTCTTTCATTTCGTTAGCGACTTTATTGGTAAAAGTAATAGCAACTAATTGAGAAGGAAGAACGATTCTTTCAGATAATAAGAAAGCAATTCGATATGTTAAAGCTCTGGTTTTTCCTGTACCTGCTCCAGCGATTATTCTTAAATGTTGTGCAGTAGAAGTTACTGCTTGTTCTTGTTGTTTATTTAAACATGTTTTATAGTCAATCATAATTTCTCCCAGCGGTATTGATTATATCATGTTGACGATTTGATAAGAATAAATTAAGTTTAAAATGTTTTTAATTTTATTTGTTAGGAAGATATGATAAATTAAAGATATGAAAAACAAATTTTTTATTTCTTTATTATGTCTATTTTCTTTAGCTTCTTGCAATACTAACTTAAATAGTTCATCTAACATTTCATCAAGCTCTTCTAATTCTACTAGCTCTTCTATTCCATCAGAATCTATTTCCTCTTCATCATCAAGTTCATCTACAAGTTCTTCATCGACGAAAGAAAATCATAATTTAGTAATTTATGCAGTTAATGATACACATGGAAGAATTGAAGAAGATTCGAGTTCTAATATAATGGGACTTGCTAAAATTCGGGAATATATTTATAACTACGATAAAGATTATAATCCTGACTATTCTATATTTGTTTCGGCTGGAGATATGTTCCAAGGAACAGGTGTTTCTAATTTAACTCAAGGGCAAGCTATGAGTGAAATTATGAATTCTTTTCCATTTGATGCAATGGCAATAGGAAATCATGAATTTGATTGGGGATTAAAAACAGTTTTAGAAAAAAATAAAGATATAGCTAATTATAAATTTTTATCTTGCAATATTTTTGATAGAGAAACAAATGATCTTGTTTCTGGATTAGTTCCAAGTACAATTGTTCAAAAAGGTGGTTATAAAGTAGGAATTGTTGGCTCCATTATGGCAGGAATAGATAGTTCAATATCATATAATCAAGTAAAGGATTTTGATATAAAAGATGATATTCCTTTGGTAGAAAATGAAGCTAAAAAGTTAAAAGAACAAGGTGCGGATTTTGTTATATTTCTAACCCATCAGGGAAATACTTCCGCTGTAAAAAGAATTGTCTCTACCGGATTAATCGACTCGGTAATTTTAGGACATACCCATGCACTTATAGATAGTGTAGATCAAATAGATGGAAAAAATATTCCTATTTTAGAAGCTTCTAATAGTGGAAAAGCATATTCGAAAATTATATTGAATGTTGATGGATATGTTAGCCACGAAATAAAAACATTTGGAAAAAGAGAAATCAAGGAGACAAAGTTATCTGAAGAAACTCAAAGTATAATTACGAAATATAAAGATAGTGTTCAGACCATACTTGATGAAAAAATAGTACAAATCGATGGCCCATTTGATAGATATGGCAATAGTTCTAATAGTGGAAATTTAGGAATGCTCATCACGAAAACAATGTATGATTTTGCGGTCAGCAAGGGACTTACCAATGTTATAGCTGTTCATAATAAAGGTGGAGTGAGAGCAGATTTAATTAAAAGTAGCTATCCTGATTATGTTACTTATGAAGATATTTATTCAGTGAGTCCATTCGATAATACGGTAAGATATGTAACACTACCAGGAGACAGAGTGAGTTCGGCAATAACTAATCATTTCTTTTATCCATCATCAGAAAATTTAAATATTGATAACAATAAAGAATATAATATTGTTACGATAGATTTTTTAACAACGACACCAGGTTATCCTCTTTATGAAGAAGATGGTGGAAAATATATTGATGGTGAAACACTTTACATTCGTGATTTGTTATCAAGTGAATTGAAAAAATTAAACTCTATCAGTACTTCTGATTATCCTTTTTAAAAAGGTAATAAAAAAGCTCAAAATTTATCGTTTTGAGCTTTTTGAATATAAAAATTTATTTTGTACCGAAGATACGGTCGCCGGCATCTCCAAGTCCAGGAATAATATAGCCATGTTCGTTGAGTTTTTCATCGACAGCGGCTAAATATATATCAACATCAGGGAAGGCTTCTTCGACAGCTTTTACACCTTCAGGGCAGCCAACTAAGCACATAAGTCTGATGTGTTTAAAGCCACGTGATTTGATAGCTTGAATAGCAGCTATTGCGCTTCCACCAGTTGCTAACATTGGATCAACAATTAATATTAAAGATTCATCTTTTGGAACATCTGGTAATTTGTAATAGTATTCATGAGGTTGAAGAGTTTCTTCATCGCGATACATACCGATATGACCAACTCTAGCTGTAGGGATCATATTTCTAACACCATCTAACATACCGACACCGGCACGGAGAATAGCGACGAGGACAATTTTTAAATCGAGTTTAACTTTAGGTAAGACGCTTCCTGTTGGAGTAGTAAATGTTTCTTTTTCATTATGGACTTTGCAATCTTTAAAGACTTCATAACTCATCAAAGATGAAATTTCATTTAAATTTTCTCTGAATTCTTTACTTTTTGTTTTTTCGTCTCTCATAATGGATAGTTTGAGTTTAATTAATGGATGATCAACAATGTGTAGCACTTTTGTATTCCTCCTATGTACTTTCGATATTATAATGAATTTTTGTTCATTATAAAAGAAAAAAATAATATTAATGTTGAAATTGTAAAAATGATAAATTACAAAAAATTATAAAAAAGTTATCTAATTAATATATTGTAATTAATGAAGAATTTTAATAAAAATTAGCGCTTCTAATCATGCACAAATTTTATAATGCTTAAATAAATTTAATTCAAAAAATGAAAATAAAAAGCTTAATTGTAAAAATTATAAAATGGATTTTTCATTTAATTTTGGCATAAAAAAAGTCCGATACTTCAGTATCGAACATAATTTACCAAGATGGTGACCCGTACGGGATTCGAACCCATGAGTGCATGCGTGAAAGGCATGTGAGTTAAGCCACTTCTCCAACGGGCCATATAAAATGGCGCTTAGTGCAGGGCTCGAACCTGCGACCGATCGGTTAACAGCCGATTGCTCTGCCAGCTGAGCTAACTAAGCGGCTTGATTATTGTAGCATGTGCCAAATTATAATGCAATATTTTTTTGAAAAAATTTAAATTAAATATTGAATTTGTTTTGCAATATCAATTGATTTTTTCTCATCGAATAATAATTTAATTATTTCTAATCCAAGATCTATACTTGCACCTAGACCTCTTGCTGTAGATATTAATCCGTCTGTTATAACTTTTTCTGGATAGTATATAGCATCTTTTAAATATTGTTCAAATCCAGGATAGCATGTAGCTTTTTTATTTTTTAAAAATCCGTGATGCCCTAAAATTACTGCAGGAGCTGCACAAATTGCAGCTATTCTTTTATTATTTTCTAATTGTTTATCAATTAATTTGATAATTTTTGAATTGTTTGACAAATTTGCCGCTCCAGGCATTCCACCGGGAAAAAATAATATATCAGCATCTTCATAGGAATAATTTTCTAAAAGATTATCAGCTTTAATGACAATTCCGTGAGAGAATTTGACATCCAAAGAATTGGTTATAGAAATTGTTTTTGTTTCGATTCCAGCTCTTTTTAAAATATCAACTACATTGATATATTCCCCTTCTTCATTTCCATCAGCGATAAAGGTATAACATTTTTTCATTTTTCAGCTCCTCAAATATTCTTTTTTGTTACTATCATAAATCTCCATTTGTTCGAATAATCTTTTAAAAATTCATAATTGAATCTTGGAAAAAAAGATTTGAATTTCAAATATTCATCATGATGCAACGCTGAAGTTTCAAAAAAAGCTATTCCATCTTTTGAAAGAACTTTGGAAAGATTTGTTAAAATTCGATAATATGGTTCCATTCCATTATTAGGAGCAAATAAAGCCATTTCTGGTTCGTATTTTATTTCTTCTCCAATTTCATCATCTGTTCCGATATAAGGCGGATTTGAAACAATTAAATCAAACGTTTTTTTGCTTCTAAGAAATTCGGATAGAAAATCGCTTTGCACAATTTCGTAGTCTACGTTATTATGTTTGGCATTTAATGTTGCAACTTTTAAAGCAGGTACAGATAAATCAGATAATGTAACAGGAATATTTAATTGTTTGCTGAGCGAAATACCGATAACTCCACTTCCAGTTCCAATGTCTAAAATATTGGTAAATTTTTTAGTTGATGCATAGCGTTTGATTATCAAATCCACTAATTCTTCAGTTTCTTGTCGTGGAATCAATACGGCTGGAGTAATTTTGAATTTTAATTTATAAAAAGTCACTTCACCAATTAAGTAATCAATAGGATAATTTGGGTTGTTCTTTATAGTTTTTAAAATAGGTTGAAGTATATTATCATCTAATTCAAGCTCGCTGCTTAATTCGTATTTTAATGAAAATAAGCGCTCGATTAAACGACGACTAGCAAAATAGTCGTATTTTGAGTTTTTAGTTAATATTCTTAGAAACTCATAAGCTTTCACTTTTTCATTGACTCCAAGACTAAATCTTTTTGATGCTCAGTTAAAAGAGCTTCAATAATTTCATCCAATTCACCTTCCATTACACGATCAAGTTTTTGTGTTGTAAAGCCAATTCTATGATCGGTAACTCTATTTTGTGGATAATTGTAGGTTCTAATTTTTTCGCTTCTTTCGCCAGTACCAACTTTAAGTCTTCTTTCAGCACCGATTTTAGCATTTTGTTCTTCATCATATTTGGCTTTTAATCTAGCTCTTAAAAGTTCCATTGCTATTTCACGGTTTTGTATTTGTGATCTTTCGACTTGGCAGGTGACAACAATTCCAGTAGGTACATGGGTAATACGAACGGCACTTTCAGTTTTATTGACGTTTTGTCCACCGGCACCTTGGCTTCTATATGTATCTATTTCAAGATCGCTTTCGTTGATTTTTACATCTACTGCGGTTGTTTCTGGCATAACTAATACCGTGGCAGTTGATGTATGAATTCGACCATTTGTCTCTGTCTTCGGAACACGTTGAACACGGTGGGATCCACTTTCAAATTTTAACTTTGAATAGACATCTTTCCCTTTAATTTTAAATGAAACGAAGGAAAATCCCCCCAAACTTGTAGGAGATTCATCGATAAGTTGCATTTTCCAATGATTTTTTTCAGCGTATTTAACATACATTCTATAAAGATCACCAGCGAAAATATTTGCTTCATCACCGCCGACAGCACCACGGATTTCCATGATAATGTTTTTCCCATCATTTTCATCTTTAGGAAGCAATGAGATTTGAATCTTATCATATAATTCTTCCATTAAATTTGATTGCTTTGTGTATTCTTCAGAACCTAAAAGTTGTAATTCAGGATCTTTTTCCATCTTTAATAATTCAGCATCTTCCTTGTTTTGTTTAGCTTGGAGATATTGATTATATAGATTTACTGTTTCTTCAATATTGCTATGTTCAATATTTAAACTGCGAACTTTATCAGAATCTTTTAAAATTTCATCATCTGTTAATAATCTATCTATTTCATCATAGCGTTTTTTGGTAATTTCAGCTGTGTCTAATACATAATCTTTTTCCATTATCTTTTCCTCTTTCTACTATTAGGGTTTACATTGTAACGTCTTTTAATTTTCTTTTCTTTTTCCCAAATTTCTTTATCGTACCAATGAGTTTTTATATTCATATAAGAATATTTGTAAAACTTATCATTGATGTGCATAGCCATATAAATATATGACATTCCTAAGAAGATCAAAAGACCTATAATGGTATATTTTGCTCCTTGGCTTAATCCTTCTGGACTATAGGACAAAGTGTAGTTTATAAATTGATTTTCTTCGTTGCTATTAATAGATTCAAATCCGATTAATCCGCCTTGTGAGCGATACATTTTAACATTTTCTGATGTTGCTTTTCCACCTTCAGTATAAGAGCGTGTTAAAGTCCAACCATTATCGTATGGAATATTCAAGACTGTATAATGTAATTTATCTTCAGTGAAATCAGTAGTAAACTTCAAAGTATTTGCATCACGATAGGTGATATTGTAGTGTTTATTCTCTTCAAGTTGCTTATCTGTATCTTCAATGTATTGAGAATAATATGAATATTGAACTGAAGGTTGTGGGAACATATTTGTGAGTGAAGTTGTATTATTTCCACGAATATCACCCATGACAAATCCAACTATCTTTTTAACTGGTCGATTTGTATAAAATCCACGGGCATATTTCCAGTCATAAGAACCATCATAGGTATTAACATAATGGTGATCATAATTGATTATTTGATCATCTTCATCGATTAGGAAGAATTTTAAGTTGAAGCCGAATTTAGCATTAACACTGACATAGCAACCGGAATCCTTATCATCGCGATTAGCTCCAGAGCAGACAGGAGTATTGAAATTCATTACGATTCTTGTCCAATAAGGAAGATAACCATTGATGACATATTCATTTCCATCTTCATCTATAGGAGTTTTGCTATGGGATTTATCAAGATCATTCCATCTTGTATAAATCATATCGCTTTCTATTTCAGAAACTTCATTATAGCTTCCATTTTCAGTTCCTAAAATATGACTTCCATCAGAAGACCAGTCAGGAATTCTAACTTCTAAATTATAACTTGCATTTGATAAAGTTTTTGTTGCTTTTGAATAATAAGATGAAGAATTGTTTAAAGTATCATTTTCTCCAGAAAGATGATTAAATGTTTTTGCATCTTCAGATTTTAAAGTCTTTAAATCATCGCTATTGATTATTCCGTATTTTAAGTAAACTGTTTCATTTTTATTTTCATTTACATAACTTGTGGACATAGCACTAGAAGAAATTAATGTGTCATATGTAAAGAATGTATCGATATAGCGAGTATTTAAATATAATTTGTGATTTGTTTTATTCTTTTCAAGAACATTTTGTAAATTTTTTAATTCTTCATCGCCATTTGCATCAAGTGTTGAGACATCGACAAAACCATAAGGAATGTTGACATCATCTGCTTTTAATAAATAGTATTTAATGCCTAATATTGAATCAAGATTATATCTTTTTTCATTGACACTCATCGACCAAGAATCATAGTAATTAATTCTTGACCATCTTAACATATCTCTTAAATCAGTAGCGTAGTTAGTGTTAAATGTTGATATACCATTGTATCCGATGTTCATTTGATAGTTATTGGCACCGCGATCTACGGTAGAATCAAAAATTCTAAAGAAAGTTGTATCGTAATTATTTAAGGCAGAGACTATTTCTCTTTCTTGTGAAAGATTGTTGATACCTCCAGCTAAATCTTGATATCTTTGAACTCCTTGACCAACGATTGTCGCATTTCCTTGAATTACAGCTTCTAAAGCAACTAAAGCCAAAACAATATTTGGAAGTTGTTGCTTTTTGAACATTGTGCGCATGATAACATAGCAAATTAAAGAATAAATAATTTGATATATGACAACCCAGTTTCGACCATCAGGATCATAGAATGTATTGGTATTGTTCTTTTGAATGTTATCGGCTAAGAAATATGTGATAATCATCATGGTAATTGAAAAGACAATACTTATATCTAAATAGTATTTAGGCATTTCTTTTCTGTTTTCAAAGTGAATTAAGAAAAAGACAATCATCCAGCAAGAAGCCATAACTTCCCAACGGCCATATAAAGCAGAACCACCGAAAAATACGTAATAGGCAAAAGGAGTAAAAAGCATTAGCATTGTGCCAAAACATCCGACAAGATGAGACCATTTTTTGGTTCTTATTGAATCTAAAATTGAAGGAACAAGCATGAGCATTAAAGGAGTGAAAACAAAGATTGAACTCATAGTGTTGTTATACCATCTTGGACGATACAAATTGCTAGAGAAACAATTGAAGTTCATAAAGAAGAACGATGATAGAGGATAAGCGGCTTCATAACTTGTTGGGAAAACAAACAATAATTTTAATAAGGATAAAGAATCTTTAGCATCGAGTAATTGTTTGAAATAATTTGAACCATTTCTAATTGAAGAAATATTTAAACCGACTTTTAATGAAGGAATCCAAACAACAGCTGTGATCATTACGCCAGCTAGATATCCTAAAACACCTTCAGCAAAAATTCTTAAAGTTTCATTTCCAGAACGAGTTTTCCAAGTTTGAATTACTCTGAAGAAAACGTATACCATACTGGAAATCAAAAAACATATCATGAAGAAATAATTGGTAAATCCTAATAAGCAGATAGAAATTATCAAAACGATATTTCCTTTTTTGCTCAGTACTCTTTCAATTCCCCATAAAAGCAAAGGTAAAAAACAAACTACATCAAGGAAATGGAACCAGAGATTATAGAAAACATATCCGCAGAATGCGAAGGCGATAGCTCCGATTCGTTTTGTTGATTCTTGCATTTTGAAAGAGCCAAGATAACAATAGAATAACAATCCAGCAGTGGTTATTTTGACCATTTGTAAAATTCCTTGAATTTGTGAAATCCAATTTCTAGGAAAAATTAAATATATAAGAGTCCAAGGAGAAGTTAAATTATAAAAAGAATAAGCCCCAATATTGTTTACACCGAGAAATCCTGATGTGTCCCAAAGAGGAAAAACTCCTGTTTGGAAGAAATAATGCCAATCATCATAAGCATTATAAGCAAAAGGAATCATTTGTAAGACATAATCACCACCCATAGGAACGGTAAACATATTTGTAAAATATGTTGTGGCGAAACATAAGAAAGACAATACAAATAAAATAAATCCTATTTGGCAATATTTATTTCTTTTAATTTTATCCCATTGTCTTTTTAACCAAATTTGGCCTTCTTCAAGCCAATGAGGAATATAATATGGAATTAAATCTTGAAAAAAGTATTTAATTGAATTGGTATTCATTATAAATCTCCTTTTTTTGTTTAGCTATGCTATGGGTGATATTTTAACACAAAAATATATCGCTGTTAAGTGACTGGAGAATCTAACATATTATTTATTGTGGAATAATTAGCAGTAAAATATTTAAAAATCTATTTTATTGTTAAGAATTTGTAAATATGTTAAAATAAAAAGACGGAGGTTAATGATGCCGATAGATTTAAAATTGGACTCCAATAAAGTTTTTCATAAAGTTTTCGAAGGAACAAAACCTGGTTATAATGCTACACAAGTTGATACATTTTTAGATATTGTAATTAGTGATTATGAAGCAGTTGAAGCTTATGTTCAAAAAACAGACGAACTTATTGATAATCTCAATAAAACTAACAAAATGTTAAAAGATCGTTTGACAACAACTGAAGCTAATTTAGCGGTTTTGGAAGAAAAAATGAAAAATATTTCTGATAATGAAAGCGTATCTATGGCTAATTTAGATTTGCTAAAAAGAATTTCAACTTTAGAACAAGCTCTTTTTAAAGCAGGTATTAACCCAAGCAATATAAAATAATAATAAATCCGGTCCGGATGACAGCTAGGAAACTAGAGGAAAGTCCATGCTCGCACTTTCTGAGATGAAAGTAGTGTTTGTGCCAAAGGAAAAAATAACTTTGGGCAGGGAGGAGTCCCTGACGGCGGAAGATTTCCTGAAATGGAATATTCTGTAACGCTCCACAGTGACGAATCAGGTGGAAACATCTGGGTGAAACGCGGAAAGCCCCTCAAGCGAGAAACCTAAATTTTGGTAAGGGAAGTCAAAAGCGGGAATCAAACTGCAATTGGCAAGCTTCGGCTTAGATAAATTGTCGTCCTCGACAAAACATGGCTTATAGGATCGGATACTCATTTTGGAGGCTACTATGAATTTACCTAATAAAATTACAATTTCACGATTAATAATTGCGGTGATTATGATATTTTTCGCTGTATTTCCTTGGGCAAATGTAGGTGCTTCTAGTATATTAACCACGTTAGGTAATACTGGCTTTACTATTCTTGATTTAATTTTAGCAATTCTTTTTGTTGTTGGTTCAGCAACTGACGCAATTGATGGAAAAATTGCTAGAAAATATAATTTAATAACAGATTTTGGAAAATTTTTTGATCCTTTAGCAGATAAATTCTTAGTAAATTCGGCTTTGATTTTTTTAGCATGCTATGGAAGAATTCCAGCTTTGATTATAATTTTGATGATTGGAAGAGATTTAGCAGTAGATGGAATAAGATTTATGGCTGCTTCTAAAGGTGAAGTGATTGCAGCTAATATATTTGGAAAGTTAAAAACTGTATTTCAAATGGTAACTATTCCATTTGTTATGTTAAATGGTTTTCCATTTAATTATTTATTTAAGGAACATACATATATATTCTTAGATGTTTTGTTGAGCATTACTTGTGCCATGAGTCTTATTTCAGGCTTTATCTATCTTTATAGAGGAAGAAAATACATACAATGTGCCAAGTAGATATTTTAGATTTGTTCCACAAAATGGAAGAAAAAGGATTATTTCTCTGCTCTGTTGAAAGTTTAACAGGGGGACTTTTTGCTTCTACTATTACAGGAATTCCGGGTGCTAGCCATATTTATAAAGGTTCTTTTGTAACTTATTGCAACGAAATAAAAAATATTATAGGTGTACAAAAAGAAACTCTTGAAAAATATACAGCTATTTCTAGAAAAACTGCCGAAGAAATGGTTATTAATGGCGTAAAAAAATTAAATTGCAATATCGGAGTTAGTTTTACTGGTAATGCAGGTCCTGAACCTTCAGAAGGAAAACCGGTAGGACTTATATATATTTCAATTTATTTAAAAGGAAAAATTTATACATATGAATTGAATATTGTCGATGAAAGAAACAATGTCAGAAAAAAATGTGTTGAATTTGCTTTAGAAAAACTTTATGAATTAATTGGATAGTTTTGTAAAAAAATATTGAAAAATTGCTTTTATAAAATAGGAGATTAGAATTATGGCAACAAAGAAAACAAAAAGCGTAGAACTTGATGATTCTTCAGCTGAAGAAAGATTAGAAGAAACATTAAAGAAGATTGAAGTTACATTTGGTAAGGGTTCTATCATGAAACTAGGTGATAGAGCTGTTGTTGATGTCAGTGTTATTCCAAGCGGATCTATTATGCTTGACAATGCTTTAGGTGTTGGAGGATATCCTAAAGGAAGGATTATAGAAATTTATGGTCCTGAATCTTCAGGTAAGACTACATTAGCATTGCAAGCTATTGCTGAATGTCAAAAAGCAGGAGGCAGAGCTGCATTTATAGATGCTGAACATGCTATTGATCCTGAATACGCTAAGGTACTTGGTGTAGATATTGATGAATTAATTTTGTCTCAGCCAGATTCTGGTGAGCAAGCATTAGAAATTGCAGATATGTTAGCTTCCTCTCAAGCTATTGATCTGATTGTTGTTGACTCTGTAGCAGCCTTAGTTCCGAAAGCAGAAGTTGAAGGAACATTAGAAGATAATAATATTGGTCTTCAAGCTCGTCTTATGAGCAAGGCGTTAAGAAGAATGGCACCAGTTTTAAATAAATCATTGTGCACAATAATTTTTATTAATCAAATTCGTGAAAAGATGAGTACAATGCCTAGTTATGCGCCAGGTGGAAATGAAACTACTTCTGGTGGCCGTGCATTAAAATTTTATGCCTCAATTCGTTTAGATATAAGAAGAACAGAAACTTTAAAGACTTCTGATGGCAGTGCTTATGGAAATGGCGTAACTATTAAAGTTGTAAAAAATAAAGTGGCTCCACCATTTAAAACTGTAAAAGCTTCTATTATTTATGGAAAAGGTCTTGATCATATTACAGAAGTTACTGATATCGCAATCGCTTTTGGTCTTATTAAGAAAAGTGGAGCTTGGTTCTCTTATGGAGAAGAACGAATAGGTCAAGGTAAACTTAATGCAGTAGCTTATGTTCGTGAAAATCCTGAAGTTGCTGAAATTTTAGAAAAGACTATTAAAGAAAAATTAGCTGCAGGAGAAATACCTGATTTTAAAAAAGCTTAAATTAAAATATTAATTGATAAGGGGGGAAAATCTGATTTGATTTTCATCCTCTTTTTTGTTTATTTAAATATCTATTTATTTAATTATAAAAAAGGGCTATAGTTTATCACTATAGCCATGAGCAAAAGGAATTTTTATGTAAGAATTAATTTGCAATTTTTAGAAGAAGATTTCTCTTCTTAACATATAAAGAATTTGTTTGTAAATTTTATTGGATTTTTTTTAAAAAAATTACAAATTCACTTTTTGGGAATGATTTTAATAATTCCCTCTATTAAGATAACACGAAAAGAATTTTTGTTCAATAAAAACATCAGGAATTCTTGTAGAAGATTCATAAGCAGCCATGATAAATAGGTAAATAAAGTTAAAAAATAGGTTGTAAATTGTATTATCAACTAGACCTATCAATTCAACTGCTAATAAAAATATTAAGAAAAATAATTGATAAGGATTTTTCTTTTTAAAAGCTAGAGTAAAAATATTGACCAAATGGAAAAAGTAAAAAGCTAATCCAAAACTTCCTCCCATTACTAATGTCGTGACAACTGTATTATCTAAAAGCCTAATATATCCTTCATCGACTCCTAGAATATTGCTTAAAGCGTTGATTGAAGGACCAAATACTGGCTGTTTTAAAAATAATTCGATTCCAAGTTGATGGGCAGGTATTTCCCCTTTTAAAAAAGTTGATAAATATCTTAAGCTAGAAATCATGATATCGACGAATGTATCATTGACAAAGAACAATATGGATAAGGCAATTCCAAAAACGAATATGGAAAAAATAATGTAATATGGACAATATTTATAATTTTTAAAAGTAAAGAAAATTAAAGGAATAATTATACATATTGTACAAAGAATACCACTGACAGTTCTCAATTGATAAATGGCAGATATTAAAATAGCAAGTATAGGAAGATACCACCATTTTTTTTTGCTGAAGAAAAATGAGATAAAAGGCAAAGTAATTACTAAAATTGAACTTGCCATTGTTGAAGATTGAATCCAACCTATATTTATTGTTGTTCCAACATTCTCATAGCCTATTTTTCCATAGAAAATAAAAACTTGAAGAGATATCAGAGTTGCTAAAATGATTAGACTTTTTGAAAAATATTCAAAAACATTATCACCATATAAAATAGGAACAAAAATTAGATAGAATAATAAAATGAAAAATAAACCTAGTAAAAAGTACAAGGATTCTTTATATATAGGAGTACCAAAGGAGAATTGAATAATTAATGAAATTACAAATATTGCATAAAGAGGTATTAAAGATATTGCAATTCGCCCAAAACGAAACTTTGGTCGTCTTATAATGATAAATAGAGTCAACGAAATAACAATTGTGCACGCAAAGATAAAAAGCCCTAAGTCGATATTATTGAAACTAATAGGATTATAAACCATGGCAGGAACTAAAAGAACTAATGATAAATATCCTCTGCCATCTTTTCCAAATAATGGCAAAAAGCATAAAATAGCTGAAATGATAGCGGATGGTATATTAAAATTTAAAACCCAACCGATTAAAGATATTATTCCTAATGTTATAGGAAAAAATATAGAATCAACATATTTTTTTGCATATTTCATGCTTTTATAATACCATAATTGAAAATCAAAAACTTTATTTATATCTTAACTTAATTTAAGAAGTGCAATGAAATCAAATTTAAAAAGATAAATATTTTAATAATGATATATTTATTTAATTTCATTTATAGAAGACATTTATTATGCAAATAGTTTAATATTTGCTAGATTTGGTTTATCCATATTTAGTACTGCATTTTGGTAGAAATAAGATTCAAAGTAGGTAACATCTTTTTCTTTTTCTTTATCGGCTAAAATGTAATTTCCAGTATTTTTATCGTAAACGTAATAATCTTTGCTTCTTCCAAGGCCTTTAGCGGTAGCAGTATAGCCATTGCAGGAAATATTCAATTGACCACAAATACCACTCCAGTAATATTTGTTGGTATAATTTCCAATTCTTATAGAAGCATCAAGATATGGATGGGCTCTATAGTTTGGAGTTTTATTTGGATCTGACAATTTCATTCCAGCGGTAACAAATGCAAAGTCAGGTTTGATATATTCAATGAAATTAGTTTCGTTTGAACCATTGGAAGCATGATGAAGAGCTTTGAAAATAACAAAGTCTTCAGGTGAAGTTAAATTTGGATAAACTGGCATGAATCTATTGCATTCAGCTTTTTCCATATCACCAGCCATGAATAATTTGGTATTTTTATATTTAATCATCGTAGCAACGGATTGGTTATTTTTACTCGATAATGTATAGCCTTCGTGCCAGAAGAAATCGATTGAAAAATCATCATCAACTTTTAAAGTATGTATTTTCTTTTCTGTATTGACGAGCTCTAGAATATTATAGACTTCAACATCTGGGAATTTGGATGATACATTATTGACAATTTGATCGTTAGAAGAATGATCTCCAGTTATCATCATATTGATATTGGTTAAATTTTGGAAAGGATTTCCTGAAGTAATGCCACCATAGTGATCAGAATCTGGATGGGTGATAATCAAAAGATCTAAGACGCCATCAAGAACATAAGTATCGATTACTTTTTTAACGTTGCTGGAATCAGAAGCGGTTCCACCATCGATTAAAATATCGAAGTTTTTATAAGTTATTAAATTTGAATCGCCGTAAGTTCCAACCATTTCTACACTATGAATTACAAAACCTTCGGCATTATCATCAGTTTCATAAACCATTGAAAATGATTCGAAAGAGAGATTTTCTTTTTCAGAAACTAATTTTATAAATGTATAGTTTTCATTAGAAATATCTAAGATATATTGCTTTGAGCCATCTAATTCAATAGTTTTTATTTCAATAAAACCTTTTCCCTTTTCTGCTCCATATACTTTTAATGTTCCAGAATTTGAATTTGTGTTTAAAGTAATTTCTTTGATTATTCCATTTGATTCAATTAAAGCCTCTCCTTTTTCATATATTGTTAAATTTGAGGAGAAGAATGAATTGGTAATTGTAATTTTTGTATTGCTATCTAGTTTATGTTCTTCCTGATATTTTTTATCTTCTCCTTCTTCATATGATGAGAAAACATATTCAGATTCGATAGTGTTTTGACCATAATCTTTAACAAATACAGCTGTTATGATTGAATTTTGTGTTATTAATAAAGAAGATTTGTTATCATAGAAATTTTGTTTTTGGCCATTGAGGAAAAGATATTTAATTTTGTATCCTTCATCAGGTAAAATTGTTACATTTATTTTTTCTTCGAAATTTATATTTGAATATTTATTTAATTGAATAGAACCATTTTGTGATGATTGTACTTCCACAGTATATGTTGCCGCCTTATAAGATATCAATGAAGGATTGACAAATAATATTTGACCATTTCTATTTTCAATTTTTCCTTTTAATTCAACGAAATAATCAGGATTGAGATTTTTCTTAATAGATTTATTTTCTACGACAATAGATTTGCTTCCATCGCTCAATGTGATGTAGTTATTATCAATGCTTGTAACTGTACCTTTAATAATATATTTATTTTCATCAATTCCTGTTAGTGAAGCTCCGATTTCTAAAGCTTTTTCAATTGATATTTTTTCATATTTTGGCTCTTCAACATAACCAGTATGTTTGATTTTGATAAAATAAGCATTAGTATCATAATTGCTAGGGTTTTCAATTCGGAAAGAATCGCTGTCGTTTAAAGTATAAGTATATAAATATCCAGAATTATCACCATCGGTTAAATATGTCTTTTCGCCGGTTAATAAATTTCCATCTGAAATATCATCATATATTTTTAAATTATTATAGTATCCATATAAGTGAACACTTATTTCAGCTATGGTTCCTATTTTATCAGATTTAATATATCCACCATTTTTTTCAATTGTAAATTCTGTTGGATATGTTTCGTTTAAATATACACCATTCATCTCCAAATAAGGATGCTCGTTAACTTCATCGGGAAGAATTTCAATGGTTGTTTCAACTAAAGGGAGTTTATTTAATATTTCTTCTTTTTCATAATTGCAATTATTGCAATAAATTCTTTTTTTGCCTTCGGAAATAGGAGTAGGTTCATCGATTATTTCTTTGTTTAAATCATGAGATTCAATATCTTTTTTTTCTCCACAATCTAAGCACTTATGAAAGTGATAGTTTTCATCAAATTCATAATTTTTATTGAATTTATGTCCTGTGGCATCTACTTCGATATTTTTTTCATATCCACATTCACATTTTAATTTCTTTTCTCCTTTTTCGGTACAAGTAGGATTTTTTATAGTTTCTTCTTTAAAATTATGTTCGACTTTTGTTGATGTTATCTCGTTGCAAATTTCGCAAATATTCCAATGGTATGAATCATCATATCTTGTAACTTCGCTGTGGACATGTGGCTCTTGAATTCTGCAGCCTGTAAGGCTTGCAAGGAAGATAATAGAGCATAACACTGATTTAAATTTTGATTTCATTTTTTTCCCTCTCATAATTGAGATTAACATTAAAATTTTGTAAAAACAACTCTTGTTTTTTATAAAAATAAGTGCATATTAAAAGTATTTTTGCTATTTTTTAATTAATTTTTAAAATATATTTTTATAAAAATTTAAATTATGAAAATAATTTAAATTGTAAGCGTTTATTTTTCTTTATGCAAAAAAATCATCTTGAAAAGCTATAACAAGATGATTTTTTAATTTTAGAGTGGATTTTCAAAGAAATGACCATGGGTGTGATTCTTTTTGTCAAAAGAATTAGATTTTTCATTGTTTTTAAGACTATTTTTAAAATTGCTGATAATTTTAAAAGTTTCTTCTTTCGTTTCGGTAGTAAAGACTAATCTAAAGAAATTTACGCCTATTATATTTTGAATTTCATCCATATTATTTAATATTTTGCTATTCCATATATTTGTTGTGCAATCTGAATTAAAAGTTATAGGAAAGGTAGCAAAACGATCTTTTAATGCATATTTATTAATTTTACATTTTCCACACATATTTAATTTTTTTAATGGACAATATCTAGAATGCATTAAGCATGTTCGTCCATAGACAATCAATTCTAAATTAGGATATGTTAAATATTTTGAAAAATAATTTTCTATTAACTTATTTATATTATCCTTGCAAATTTCTTGGGATAAAGTAATTCTATTGACTCCTAAAGAAGATAATATTGCAACAGTTTCGTAATTTGTAACATTTAAAGAATAATCGGAGACTAAAATTTTATTTTTATCTTTATAGTAATCGATAGAGCCTAATCCTCCGAATAATATTTCTTTGTCATCATCGATATATTTAGGATTGTTGCGATGGATAAAATTTTTATAGTAGATGTGTTCTATTTCTAATTCTTTGGCAGCTTCATATTGTTCTTGTGTATATACTTGAACTGAAATTTCAGGTCGATGTAAATCAAATTTTTGAGGAATTATATTATTAGGTTTATTTAAACTTGTTTTTCTATATAATCTTATGGAATCCAAATTGGCTATAGCTTTTCTTCTTAGTTCATTGATTTCTTTTAGAGGAATAAACGCTTTATCATCTAGATTAACTATGAAGTTTCCTATTCTATAGGGTGTATTATTAAGTTTATTCAATTGGTCGTATATGTTTTGTTTAGTAGTTGGCAAAGATATAGCTTGTTCGATAATGTTATCGGATTTGGCGTAAGCTTTATAATTTTGGCATTCTAATTTTAAAAGCAAAGGTTGACCGATATGACCAGTAACTTCCATATTAATAATAATTTTTTTATATTCTTTGTTGGTAAGACTTTTTTCTATTTCTTCAACAAATTTAATATCTTTAGTTTTGTATACTTTAGCATTTAAATCGACTTTTTCATCGGAATATATAATGACTGTTTTATCGCTTGATTCACAAGGATTAAAAGAGGCATCGAAAAGTTTTAAAACAGGTATACTAATTTCTTCAAATGGATTTTTTGTTTCTATTCTGATTTGATCGCCTTTATTGAGCTTTTTAAATAGTTTAATCCAAACTTTATTTTTATGGACTTTTACAACTCTTCCAATTTCATATCCAAAATTATTTGGTCTTTCAATATTTGTAATATTCGAACTATTTTCTCCGAACATAAAACTTTTTGTGTATGTTCGATTAAAGACTTTATTAAGAGCATCGGAATCTATTTTTTGATCATCTAAAATATGGCGGTAAGTGTTTGTAACACTAGCTACATATAAAGGTTCTTTCATTCTTCCTTCTATTTTATAGGAATCGACAAATTTCATTTCTTTTATAAATGAAGAGGCATTGAGATCTTTCATCGAAAGAAGATAACCGGTTTTAACATTAGTATTATTTAAAGTATCAATAAGAGTATAAACTTGTCTGCAACATCCAGCACAACGTCCGCGATTTCCACTTCTTTCTCCAATCATTGAACTCATTAGACAATTGCCTGAGTAACAGACGCAAAGTGCACCATGAATAAAGGCTTCAATATCAATTCCTAAGCCTTTTTTTATTTCTTCCATTGTTTTTATGGGTGTTTCACGAGCAAAAACAATTCTTTTCACGCCCATATTTTTCATTATTTTTGCACCATGATAATCATCTATACCAATTTGAGTTGAAGCATGGGCTTCTAAAGTTTTGTAATGATTGGTTATGTAATTAATAATGGCTAAATCTTGAACAATAATCGCATCAACATTCATTTTTGCCAATTGATCAATAGTGTTATAAACTTCTTTTAATTCTTCATCATATAAAATAGTATTCATTGTGACAAAGACTTTAACATCTCTTAAATGAGCGTAATCTATATAATCTTTTAAATTATCTAAGCTGAAATTTCTAGCATATGCTCGGGCACTGAATTTATCTAATCCAAGATAAACGGCGTTGCATCCGTTGCTTATTGCTGCATAAAAGGCTTCGGGACTCCCAACGGGAGATAATAATTCATTTTTTTTATCCATGTGATTATTTTAACATCTTTTAGATATTTAAACATCGGTAAATTTAAAGTATTATATATATGTTATGAAAAAATTAGAATTATTAGCTCCAGTAGGAGACAAAGAAAGATTAGAAGCGGCTGTTTATTTTGGCGCTGATGCTGTTTATTTTGCCGGAAAGAAATTTGGATTAAGAGCTTTGGCAAGCAATTTTGATGAAAATGAAATCAAAGAAGCAGTTGAATTTTGCCATGAACATAATGTTAAAGTTTATATTACTGTTAATATTTTAGCTCACAATGCAGATTTTACTGGTATGGTTGATTATCTTAAATATTTAGATTCGGTGCATGTTGATGGCGTAATTGTCAGCGATCTTGGAATTGCTCATTTAGTTAAAGAATATACAAACTTAGAATTGCATGTATCAACACAAGCTAATATAACCAATAAAGAATCTGCTAAAATATGGGTAAAATTAGGAGCAAAACGTTTGGTTTTGGCCAGAGAATTGAATGTTCAAGAAATAAAAGAAATTAAAGAAGCAGTTGGTGAAAATATAGATATCGAGTGCTTTTGCCATGGCGCAATGTGTATTTCATATAGCGGAAGATGTTTATTATCAAATTATTTTGTGGGAAGAGATTCTAATAGAGGGGCTTGTGCACAACCTTGTCGTTGGAATTATGCACTATATTCTAAAAATGAACAAAATCCTATAGATGAATATTTTCCTGTTGAAGAAGATGCAAGAGGAACTTACATTCTAAATAGTAAGGATATGTGTTTGATTGAACATATCAAAGAACTTTCTGAAGCTGGAATAGTTAGCTTTAAAATAGAAGGTAGAATGAAATCCACTTATTATGTTGCAACTGTTGTTAATGCATATAGAAGAGCTATAGATAATTATTTAGATAATAAAGAACCAGATTTTGACTATATTAAAGAATTACAAAAAACCTCTAATCGTTCTTTTACAACAGGCTTTTATTTCAATAGCAATCAAAAAACAAATAAAGATTCTTCTTTACTTGCGCAAACTTATGATTATGTTGCTATAGTTGTGGAAGATGCAAAAGATGGCTTTGTTCAAGTTGAACATAGAAATAAATTTATTGTTGGTGATGAATTAGAAGTTTTATCTCCTAGTGATTGCTTTTGCAAAAAAATTAAGGTAGAAGAAGTAAAGGATGAAAACGGAATATTGCTTCAAGAAATAAAAAAGGTTAAACAAAGAGTATGGATAAAAACAGATTTACCTTTAAGAAAAAATGATATTCTGCGCAAGAAAAAATAATATGAAATTAAAAGATAATAAAATTTATAGGATGATTATCATTCCTATCTGTGTTGTACTTTGTTTTTTTGGGAGATTTATTCCTATTCCTAATTTATCTGGCGATGCTGTAGGAGTTTTAAGTATATTTCTTGGCTCTTTAATTCTTTGGTTGACAATAGGTATTGATTGGCCGAGTTTGCTTTGTATTTTTTCGTTAAGTTTTTTAGAAAACCTTTCTTTTGCTAAAGTATTTTCATCGAGTTTTGGAAATTCTACATTTATATTTCTTCTATTCACGTTTATATGTACTTATGCATTATCTAAAACCTCTTTGATAAAAAGAGTAGCTATTTATTTTATCAATTTAAAACTGGCGAGAAAGAATGATTATTGGTTTACATTTTTGTTTTTATCAGCTGTTTTAATTTTGGGATTATTTATTTCACCATCAGTTTTGTTCGTTATTATTTTACCGATATTAAATGAAATATTTGAACTAGCAAACATAGAAAAAGAAGATAAAATAGCTAAAATTTTAATGCTTGGTTTGGCTTTTACAGTTTCAATAAGCAGTGGCATGACTCCTATTGCTCATGTTTTTCCTATTCTTGCTATGAATGCGGCGAATATAACAATTTCTCCTATAGCATATATGGGTTTAGCAATTCCAGTAGGTTTAGTTACATTTTTACTTATGCTTGTTGTCTTTAGGATATTTTTAAAAATTGATGAAAATAAGTTGAGTAAGGTGGATATTTCAAAATTAAAAGAAAATTTAGAAAAAGTAAGCAAAAAGGATATATTTACAGTAAGTATATTTGGAATAGTTATTCTTCTTTGGATTATTCCTTCCTTATTTAAAGAAATTTCTCCAGCGTTTTATAATTTTATAAATCAATATGGTACTGCTATGCCACCATTGCTAGGTACTTTATTATTATGTATTATACGTATAGATGATAAACCTATAATTAAAATCGATGATGCTTTTAAAAATGGAGTACCTTGGGGAAGTTTAATAATGTGTGCCGCAACATTAGTTTTAGGCAGTGCTCTAACAAATGATGCTATCGGTATAAAAACTTTTTTACAAAATAGTTTAGGAAATTCTTTAGGAAATATTCCAGAAATATTGTTATTAATTATTTTTATTGTCTGGGCAGCAATTCAAACTAACTTATCTTCAAATATGGTTACAGCAACTTTAGTAGCGACAATAGCTTCATCAATTATGATGAATATGCCTTCTTCTTCTTTGAATATCAATGCTGTTATCTGTTTGATAGGAATGATGTCGAGTTTTGCTTTTGCAACTCCACCATCAATGCCACATATTGCGATAACTGCAGGAAGTGAATATTGTACGACAAAAGATGTTTTAATATATGGATCAACAGTTATGGCTATATCTGTTTTAGCAGCATTATTAATCGGATATCCGTTAGGTTTATTATTGGTATGAGGTTTAAATATGAAAGATTTAATTAAAGCACGTGAAGAAATAGATTTGATAGATACAGAGATAATTAGATTATTCGAAAAAAGAATGGATATTGTAAAAGATGTTGCAATTTATAAAATTGCCAATAAATTACCTGTATTGGATTCTTCAAGAGAAAATGCAATGTTAGAAAAAAATATAAATAAAATCAAAAATGAAGAATACAAGAAGTATTATGAGAAAGTTTTAAAAGGATTTCTCGAAGCTAGTAAAGATATGCAAAAAGAACTTCTTAAATAATAAATTATTCTTTAAATTAAATTGTAGTATAATATCTATGGAAATGATGTCTTCCATCTAGTGATAGAGAACTGCAATATTGCTGATGACGTCTATAGTTTTTTTGCTATAGAACATCAGCTTTTTCTATAGCTAGAAGGAGAATTATGAACATATTTTTATCATTATTTATCATCTTCTTTTTTGGATTTTTAGGAGGATATCTTTTTGAAAAAATTAAAATTCCAAAAATAATTTTTTATATTGTTTTGGGTATTTTAATAGGACCTTCTTTGCTTAATATTGTCGATGAAAATCTATTGAATATTTCTTCTTATTTACGTCAAATTGCTTTGGTTATAATATTGACTAGAAGTGGGTTATCATTAGATTTAAGTACTTTGAAAAAAATAGGAAGACCAGCTTTTTTAATGTGTTTTTTACCGGCTAGTTTTGAAATATTAGGAATTACAATCTTTGGCCCAATTCTATTGAAAATATCTTATTTAGAAGCAATGCTTTTAGGATCGGTTCTTGCAGCTGTATCTCCAGCAATTGTTGCTCCTCGAATGATCAATTTAATCAATGAAGGGTATGGAAAAAAACATCATGTTCCTGAATTGATCTTAGCTGGTTCTTCTTGCGATGATATTTTTGTTATTGTTTTGTTTTATTCTTTTAAAAGTTTAGTTAGTAGCAATTCTTTTGATGCTTGGACTTTATCTCAAATTCCTATAAGTATTATTACGGGTGTAATATTAGGACTTTTAGGTGGAATAATTATGCTTTTCATTATTTCAAAATTTAATATTAATAACGTAGGAAATGTGATAATAATGTTGGGAATTTCTTTTGGAATGATAACTTTAGAAAATTTTTTGAAGGTATATTTTAGTATCTCTTCATTGCTAGCAATAATTGTTATGGCAATTATAATTAGATTTAAGAAAAAGGATAAAGCTGAGCAAATTCAAAAAACTTATAATTCTCTATGGAATGGTTTTGAAATACTATTATTTACACTTGTTGGAATAGCTACAGAAGTCAAATATGCTTTTTCTAAAGAAGGTGCTATTATAATTGGATTGATTTTTATCGCTTTAATTTTTAGAAGTATTGGAGTTATTATTTCTATTTTGTTTACCAAATATTCTTGGAAAGAAAAAATATTTATTGTAATTTCTTATATGCCAAAAGCAACTGTTCAAGCTTCAATTGGAGGTATTGCTTTAGCCGAAAATCTTCCTTGTGGTACAATCGTTTTAATTGCGGCAGTAATATCTATTTTAATAACTGCTCCTTTGGGATCTTTCTTAATTGATAATTTATACAAAAGATTATTAATTAAAGATTTGGAATAAAATCATATATAAAAAACGTAACTGCAAATAAATGCAGTTACGTCATATTTAAAGTTAAATCTTATTGAAAATCTTCTTTAACTTTCTTTTCAACTTCATTGCAAACAACTTGAAGGGAACAAGAATGGCAATCCATTTTTATATTATTTGCTAAGTGATCCAAGGCTTTTGTGATATTTTCGCTTTTCTCACATATATCTTCTAATTTGTTATATGGAAAGTTATTTTGATTGATGAAAATTAAATGTACTTTTTTAATTGCACTATTTTTCTTATAAATATTTATCATGTATTCAGCAATGTCTTGCAATTTGATTCCGTTTTTTAAAGAAGTTTTATTAATAATTAAGCTTTCTTTTTTATTCATCGAAGAAGCTCTTAGCATTACCCCTTTTAAATTAAAATGGTATCTTGCATAATCAATTTTTCTTACTAATTGATAAATATCATTGCTTGACTTGTATTTGCTATCATCTATTTCTGCTATTACAATACGGGCATAATCTGTTGTTTTTTCTAAATCGCTTAATTCATTTCCAATTATTGTAATTGTATCAGTTTTTACATAGTTTAAATTGCTTGTAACAAGTGTCGAACTCAATCCAAATTTTTGTTCTCCACCTAATGCTATGCCAATATCGTTTTTGAAGAAAAATTGATTGCTTTCTTCAATAAAATTTTTTGCAATTTTATATTCATAAGAAATTTGATGATATTCTGCTGTTATTTTTAATATTTCATCAATGATACCATCAAATATATTCATATTTAAATTTTACGATTTTTCTTCTTTTTATCATAGAGTTTGATAAATTTAGATTCTAAAAATGATGTTAATTTCATATCTAAATTGAAGAAATAAACTATAAATAATAAACCGAAGAAAGCTAAAATTGATCCGACGACTGTAAGAACAATACTAGTCCATAAAAACAAGCCCAATGATTTAAATAATGTCCAAGAAAGAATAATTAATGCTATTCCTATTATCATAATGACCTACTTTGCTAAACCTTTTTGACGGGCGAATTCAGCAGCGCCTAAAGCACCCATTAATTGTGGATCGATAGGCAAGTTTACTACTTTTAAGTGTAATACTTTTTCAATAGCTTCTTTTAATCCTTCGTTTTTAGCACATCCGCCTGTTAATGTAACATTATCAACAGCACCGGCTTTTTTTGCCATAACAAAGCAACGTTTTGCAACAGAAAATTCAATACCAGCAGCAATTTCATCCATAGGTTTTCCTTCGCCGACTAAAGAAATAACTTCACTTTCAGCAAAAACTGTACATTGTGCAGTGATAGGAATTATATTTTTAGCTTTTAATGAAAGTTTGGAAAATTGATCTAAATCCATTTCAAATGCTCTTGCCATGGCTTCAAAGAATCTTCCTGTACCAGCTGCGCATTTATCATTCATTGCAAAGTTTAAAACTGTTCCATCTTTATCGACTGCTATACCTTTAACATCTTGTCCGCCGATATCGATAATTGCTTTTACATTAGGATCAGCAACATGAACGCCCATAGCATGGCAAGAAATTTCTGAAATGTTTTCATCGGCAAAAGGAACTTTGTTTCTACCATATCCGGTTCCGACTAAATATGTTAAATCTTTAGGAGAATGTAAATCGGAAACTTGTTCTATAGCTTGATTTAAAGCATCCTCAGCACTTAAAACAGAATTGATACGGCTTCTTAAAGTGATATTGGCTACCATTTTTCCGTTTTCATCAATAATTACACATTTTGTATATGTACTACCTGAATCACAACCACCAAAATATTTCATTTTATTTTCCTCCGTTACCATGATTTGGCATCATCTATTATTTCTAAGCTTGGATCAATTGGTTCTTCTCTCATCACAGAACGCATGTATCTATTGACATCATCTCTTACACTTTGTTTGGAAATAACACGAGGATCCATGAGATCGTGATTGACCCAAATTAAGCGAATTCCATGTTCTCTTGCTCTTTGTTCGAATAATCCATGCATACCATCCAAAGCTTTGCAGGCAATATGCTCCCAAAGAATAACCATATCAGCCTTGTAGTATTCACAGAATCTCCAAAGGTCATCTAATAATACTTCATAACCACCATGAGTACGATTTCTCATGATCATCTCTTCATAAAGTTTAGCGATATCATAGATAGCCTGTTCAGGATCATCTTCTGAAATTTGATCAAAATAGACTAAACTCAACATATCGACCAAAGGTAATATTCCCCAGCAATTTTGTAACCAAGGGAGAAAATCAGTATAAAATTGAGCTTGAACACCCCAAATTATTGCTCTATGGCGATATTCAGGAACAATCATTGCTTTTCTGTTGAAAGCTTTTTGTGCTAACTTAGTTATTTTTCTATCAGCTTTAACAAAGGCTTCAGCTCTACCAGCAACAGCCATATAAGTAGTTTCAGAATAAAGAGCTAAATTTGCACCGATGACTTGTGGATACATCGTTCTTGACATTTCCATCCATCCAACACGATTTCTTGTTTCTTCGTTGAATCTTTTTGCACATTCAAAGTAATGATGCCAATCCCATTTCTCACCAGTGTGTTTTTCAATGAAAGCAATTGCATTACGTATTTCTTGCGCAGCGTATTTTTGAACACCTTTTTCAGTATGTCTTAAAGGTGCGGCGATTTGGAATGTTGGAATACCATATTCTTCATATTTTCTAGCCATTATTCCATTGCCCATTAAAGATCCATCGCAAGTTGTATTACATTGAATGGCACAAGCACCAAATATTGGCATATCTTCATCGATAGCTACACCTGCTTCAGCAGCTGGCATTGGGCAAACATCTCCAGGCATCCCCATTTCTTGTACAACGTCAAGATAATGAGTGACTGCAGAACCATTTAAAAGAACAGAGACATAAACAGCAGCAGTTTCCCAGCTTACTGCGTAAAGATTTGGGAAACCACACATGATGCAGAACATTTCATTTTCATCGAGAACAACGATTTTCTTAGATAATTTCTCATTGTTGCCACAGCGTCTATCAGCGTGGAAACATCTATTTAATAATTGTGCAACGTCTTGAGCAACCAAATCATATTCGGCATGAGCAATTCTTAAATGTTCTCCTCTTAAACCAACAGTGTGTTTATCAATCATCATTGGAACAGCTAAATAATTTAGCATCCAACGATAGCGGAAAAATCCTTTTAAGTTTGCTGGTTTAATAATGAATTTAGCTAACATCCACATTATTTTTAACCAGCAGCAATAATCATAGAATGTATCTTTAATGCCTCTCCATTCTCTACGTTTTCTTACTCTTCCACCGCTATAGAAGCTACCAAGTTTTTCGCTTCCTACTTTCTTTCCCATTATTTGGTACCTCCTTGGATCTTTTTAATTTCAATGCTTTCAACGAAAGCTTGAACACGAGTTCTTATTTGACCAGAACTACCTACAGAATAAGGTCTATCGATCGATAAAACTGGGTATTTATATTCTTCGCGGAGAATATAAGTTCCTGTCATTCTTTCATAGGCCCATGGATCACAGAATTTCATTTGTTCATAGATGATTCCATCAGCTTTATATTCTTTGGCAATTTCATCGACATAAGCTTTTCTGCGTTTAATTTTATCCATATTCATATGTCTAGGGCACATGCAAGCGTACATATAATGACGGCAAATTTGTGTTAGAACATCTTCAGTATTGTTTAATTTTATAACTTCACGACCTGGCAAAGAGCCGAAACAAAAACGATCGGCAACAACAAGAGCCCCAGATTCTTCTACTAATTTAATCATATCAACATCATCTACTTCAGAACCAACTACGACAACTCGAGCACGGAATTTTTTCTTTTCATCGGGCACGCGAGTTTTTAATTCTTCTAATGTTTCTTTAAGTTTATCTATCAATAAATAATGTGGACATACATAAGTTGCCATTGTTAATATATGGAATTCATACCCAGTAATTTTTGGGTTATCTTCTTTGCGGTATTCACCTATTTCAGTTATTAATTTACAGATTTCATTGTGATCTTCTACAGCTTTTCTCAAAGACTTATCAGATACATCAATACCAAAATGATTATGCAATGAATTCAATACTTTTCTCGACATTCTGATACATATAATGATAATCCGTTATCATCGGCTTTCATTGGAACTTCTAAATATTCAAAGAAGAATTTTTCATCAGGCATGGTTTTTAATAATTCCATGTTTTCAACGCAGCGATTTATCATAGTGCAACCATCTGGAGCTAAAATGCAATCTAAAAATTGATATCCGCCTTCTATAGCTCTTTCTAACAAAGCTCTAGTATATTCGCAAAGAAAGGAAGTAAGGTAATACGTTCCCATCTCTAATGATCCAGTTCTTGGTGCTCTTAAACGAACAGAAAAAGTTCCAGGTAAATTAAGAAGAACTTCTGGTATTTGATAGCAAACACTTCCAATACATTTTTTTCCTTCTTCTTTGGCTTGACGAACTAACTCATTATTAGCATCATCTAAAAGTCGTTCAAAATAATACAAATGTTTTAAATCTTTCATAGCTTCCCCTTTATAATATTTCTAATTTTTTTAGAGCTTTTTTGGTTTCTTGAACAAATTGCGATTTTTCATCTAGCATGAAAATCGAATCTCCTCTAACATCACTTAGAGTCATATTTCGGTCATCAGGTATAACTCCTAAAAGATTTAAATCTCCTAAATTTAGATGTTCTACAATATCCATAGAAGTAACTCTATTAATAATTAAACCAACTTTTTCAAACATAACTAATTCTCTGGCCACTTTTTCGATGGTTTTTGTTACTTCTAAGCCTTTTTTAGAAGCGTCACTAACTAAAATTAAGTGTGTAACTTTTTCCATGACTCTGCGGTTTATTTGTTCTATTCCCGCTTCTCCATCGATGACAACAAAATCATAATTTTTTGAAATTAAATTGATTACTTCTTTTAAATATGCATTTACCTTGCAGTAGCATCCTGCGGATTCAGGTCTTCCTATGGCGAGAAAAGAAATATTATTAATCTCTACTAAGGCATCAAATATTTGATATTTGGCTTCTCCAAGCATTTCAATAGCGGCTTTTTGGTCACCATCTTCAACATGTTTAATAAATAATTTTCTGATATCGTCAACAGTTGAAGCTGCTTCGACGCCTAAACTTGTTGATAGACCAATAGCTGGATCAGCATCTATTGCTAAAATTTTTTTATCAGGATATTTTTCTTTAAGCAATCTTATAGTAAGAGCGGAAATAGAAGTTTTTCCAACTCCGCCTTTTCCACAAAAGGCAATAATAACTGTCTTTTTTTCCATATTATTCCTCCTGGAAAATAACATAGCCATCGACAAGATTGGCTGACAATAATTTACCTTTTATCTCCATTGTTCTTTCCATTAAATCAGTAAGATAATAAAAACCATTCTTATAATCAATTTTCATGACATTATTCATCAGTATTGATTTAGAATCCATTTTATTTAAATAGGCAGTAGATAGACACATAATCAAAGTTCTTTAACTATATCGAAGGTATCTTCTAATTTTTTTATTCCTTCTTGGAAAGAATCCATGGCACTTAAAAATTTGTTATCGGCAGATTTATTGATAGAAGATATTTTCTTTTCAAGATCTTGCATTTCTAAAAAATGTTTTTTGTTGTGTTCAATCATATATTTTAAGAAAATTTTCAATTCTTTGATTGATTCAACTTTTTCATTATTAGTTGCCATAGCAAAACCTCAGTAATAACACTTACTAATTAATAGTATCATTAAGAAAGCGCTTTTGTAAAGAAATTAATCGAATAATGTCGATTATTATGGAATAATTATTTAATCTTTTTTTCTTCAAATTTAATAATAGTATTAATATTTTTGTATGAAGAAGTTAATATTTCATCAACCATAAAGTAGTCTTCTTTCACACTTCCTTTAATTATCGAACAGGCTTTTTTTATATCTTCTTGGAGGAGAAGTATTTCATTTAAAAATTTATTTTGTTCAATTATGACATTTTTTAAAAAAATATTTTTTTCTTCTTGAGGAAGTTCGAACATTTTTTTGAAAATATCACCATCATTAGAAGCTAAGTAGTCAGAATATTCTTTTAAAGATGATGCTTTTTTTCCACTATTTAAAAAGAAACTTGAATTTTCATCATTTTTTCTAGCAATTCTAAAATTTAATTTTTCTAATAAAGCCAATGCGAATTCAGCACAAAGATATGCTGTAACTCCCCCAAAATATTTGCCGTCAGGCGAAGATATTTCTTCAAGGATAATTTTCATTTTTTCATTTGATATATTTTTGTTTTTCATTTTTTATTTCTCCATTTTTTACATCTAGTATAATTTCATCAATTGTCAATAGTCTTTCAGGAATAAAATTGATTCCTAATGATTCTAAAGAAGAATATGGAGGGAGATCTTTTAGTTTTCCCTTTTTGTTTGTTAAAGCTTGTAAAAGATTTATTCCTGTATAATATCCACAATTTAAAAAAGCATCTACTTTATCTGGCTCAAAAGCTAGCATATTTATAATTGGTGAATTTCTTAATTCTAATGATTCGAAATCGACAACAGGTATATTTAAATTCTTATATTTTGCAGTAACATGACTATTTGTTAAAGGTACAATGAAAAGACAATCGATATTTTCTTTTAATAAGGGGAGAAATGGTTCACTATCTGCTTTCATGCAGTCGACATAATAATTATTATTGATTTTTACTTCATCAAAAACATAAGGTATTGCTGAACTAGCTAAAAGAATTTTTAATACTTCATCATTTCTTAAATGGTTGATTTTAAAATATTCTGTTTCATAATTTACTTTTATAAAATCTTTTGTTTCTTTGGCTGCTGAAACATAAAGAGGGATATCTGTATTGACTAAATTTCCTAAATTATAATTTTTTAAAAGATAAGTTATGAGATTATCTCTAGTGAAAAGTCCTTGACCTAATATAGGAATTTTATTGATGATATTTCTTTTATATCCTAAAACTCTTTCAGAGTTCATATCTTTAAAAGTTTGATAGGCTCTATAATAATCTTTCATTAAAAAGCCCATCATTGAAAAACTGCCGATTGAACCTCCAGCTATAGCGGAAACATTTTTGGTTAAACCGTATTTTTCCATGGCTAACATTACGCCGAGTTGATATGCTCCTCTTGCGCCACCACCAGATAAGACCAAACCTATATTTATTTGTTTCATATACTAATTATACATTTTTTCATCGGAATTCTAAAAGTATATAAGATCATAATTTTTATTTATAAAATGAAAAAGCTTACACTTTTATAATTGTGTAAAAGTAAAAAGAATGAATTTCTTTTCACAATAATATATGATTTAAATATAGAAAGGGCGAGAAAATGAATAACAACGATATTAATTTAGAAAATAAAAGAAAAAATAAAGGCGAGCTTCTTAATGTTTTAAAAATGTATTCACCTGCAGTTATCGCTTTAAAAGACATTTTCTTTACCGAAAAGAAAGAAAAGAAGCAAAAAAGCGAAAGTTATAATAAAAAGACATTATAGATTTCGATGCATTTAATAAAAGATCTAGTTGGTTTTCCAGCTAGTTTTTTTAATAGCAATAATGTAAAATATGAAACGAAAAGGAGAAACTCATGATAATTGATTTTCTTATCTCAATACCTCTTATTGCTATTTTCATTTTAGTAATAAAACTTATAAAAACTTTAAGAAGTAAAAGTTCTTGGAAGAATTTTTTTGACTATGAAATGTTAGCTGTTTTTATAATGTCTATATTTATTGAAACGATATTTTTAGGATTGATTCATATAATATTTTTAAAAACAAATACTGTTGAATTGCTATTTTTGGGCTTTTTTTCCACTATTTTTTCATATGTTGTTGATCCTTATAATATTTATTTATTAATTCATCATAAAAATGAAAAAAAATATAATAAATCCCGTTTTGCTCTTATTGGTATTTTTTTGTTGAGTTTCGCTTTGGAAATTTCGATTTTTAATACTCAAGGATTTAATAATCATCTTCAGGAAGAAAAAGTATCTTTTGTTTCAGAAAGAGTTCATTTAGAAAATGGTGCGAAAGTGATGGATGATGGGACTATTTATCTTCCTAGCAAAAGTAAAATAACTATAGATTTAAATGAGCAAAAATATAGTAATATTTTTTTAAAATTCAATGATGTTAGCTTGGATTTAACAACTAATTTTTATACAGATAAAAGCAACTTTTCTTATTTGACGAATCCTAAAAAAGATATTTACAATTATATGGAATTAAAAAACGTTGATAATTCAACTTCTTTAACGATAGAATTTAAAATAAATTATAGTCATGAAGATCCTTATTTTACTTTTGATAATCTTTATTTAAAAGAGATATCATTCAATTCACAGATGCCTTTATCTTTTAATTTTATAAGACTGATGATGATGACTTTATTGTTTTCGTCAGTTTTGTTCTTTCCAAAAATATTTGTTCATATTAATAATAAAACCCAAGATAATACAAATTCATATAAGCGTTTGGAATTAAAACTATTGGTTATTTTCGGAATAACTATGGTCTTTTATATTTCTTCGTTATTTATTTTTAAAAATACATTTTTAGTCAATTATAGAAGTTTAGATATTGCAGATACTAATATTTATTATCAGCAATTTGATGCTGTTTTAAAAGGACAATTATATTTGGATATTCCTGTCGATAAAAGATTATTGGCTATAGATAATCCATATGATCCAGCTAATCTTTATGGAATTTCTTATTATTGGGATCATGCTTTTTATAATGGAAAATACTATTGTTATTACGGGATAGGACCGGTATTATTTGTTATTTTTCCAATATATTTTTTAAGTGGTGGATATCTTCCAAGCCTTGCTTCAATTCAACAAATTGGAATGATATTAACTTTATTTGGGTTACTATTTGCTGAGATTGAAGCTGTTAAATGTTTTACTAAAAAATCCAATTATTCTTATGTAATATTTTTGCTGATATCTAGTATTTTCCTTTCATTGACATTTTATATAACTAGTTATAAAGTAGGTGGATATTTTGAAGGTATTTATCACGTTCCATATGCTTATGGATTAGCTAATATGTTTTGGACTTTCTTTTTTGTATTAAAAGCTTATAATTCTAAAAATAATTTAAAGGGATTATATTTATCATTAGCGAGTGTTTTTATTGTTTTGATGATGCTAAGTCGTCCTAATTTAATTGTTACTTTTATTTTCTTATTTCCTTTATATTTAAAAATGCTTTTAGAAAAAAATGATTGGAAGAAAAAAATATTGCAGTTTGCTCCTTGTGTTTTAATTGTTCTTTTAGGAGCTGTATCTATAATGATATTTAATAAGGCTCGATTTGATTCTGTTTTCGAATTCGGCCAATCTTATCAATTAACGGTTACAAATCAAACTAATTTAAAAGTTAATTATTATACCTTAATAAGTGCTGTATTTCATTTTTATTTTCAACTTCCTGCATTATGTAATTCTCAAAATGGAATGCCGATTTTCGATGCATCATATCTTAATTTACATATAGAAACTCATCCATATGTTTCATATACAATGGGATTATTTTCAGCGCCTATATTCTTAATTTGCTTCTTTATTCCGGCTTGTTTTACTAAAGAAGATAATTGGTATAAAAGAATAAGCTTAATTTTACTTCCAATTTCTAGTGTGATTATTGCTACAGTAACTATGGGTTATGCTGGAATATGCGTAAGATATAATTTGGATATTTTTCCAATAATGGCTTTTTCAACAACTATAACCATTGCTAAACTATTAGAAAAATATAATGATAATTTAATAAAATCGAAAATATTATTAAGCTTTATAACATTTTTTATGATTGTTAGTATTTTAATTTCTTTCGATTATATATTTGTACGCTTTGATGGAATTACTGGTGGTGATCTAAATGGTTTCTTGTTTGATTATTCATCTTTTTGGGGACATTATAATTTAAGCAGTAATATTAGCATCTTTGTTCCTTTAGGAATTTTAATTGCTTCAATTCCTTGTTCTATTTTATATAATTATTTATTTAGAAATAAAAAAACTGAGAAAAATTGAATATCTCAGTTTTTATTTGACTTTGTTTTGAAGTCGTGATCGACTATTTGTAGATAATGCTCAAATTCTTGCTTATCTTTGGTATGTATTACTTTTAAAATTAAACCTATAGCTAAGAAAATGAAGCTTATTATAATTAGTAAGCAACCGATAGATAAGGGGATAAAATTCGAATAATTAAACAAATTTGTAGAATTATTATTTAAGAAATTTTCGCTTAATTTAATCGAACCTAATATTGTTAATACTAATCCTGGAATAAAAAATAAAATGGAAAATATACTGTAGAAGAATAATGGTCTATAACATTTTGTTAATTTGGCAATAGTTAATAATACTTTAAAGCCATCTTTAAATGTGTTTAATTTAGAAAAACTGCCTTCATGTCTATCGCGATATTGAATCACAACATTTTCAAGCTGCATTTTCTTATCTAAAGAAAATATTGTCATTTCAGTTTCGATTTCAAATCCACTTGATAAACAAGGAAAAGATTTGACATATTGATAACTGAAGGCTCTAAATCCAGTCATAACATCGCGAATATTTCCTTTGAATAAATGATTTGTAAAGAACTTGACTAAGGTATTTCCAAAATTATGGAATGGTCTTTTGTTTTCAGTAAAATAAGTTGAAGAGAGTCGGTCACCGACAACCATATCAGCATTTTTATTTAGTACTAATTCGATCATTTCAGGAGCAAATGATAAATCATATGTATCATCAGCATCAACCATTAAATAACATTCTGCATCTATTTCTCGAAACATTCTACGGATTACATTTCCTTTTCCTTGTTGATATTCGTGTTTAATTATTGCTCCAGCATTTTTAGCTAATTCTACAGATTTATCTTTTGAATTATTATCGTAGACATAAATTATTGCTTCTGGAATATATTTTTTGCAATCTTCAATAACTTTAACAATAGATAATTCTTCGTTATAACAAGGGATAAGAACTGCTATTTTATCCATAGTTTATCCTCCTACTTTTTACATTATACCCTAATGATAAAGAAAAAGAAACGAAATATTATTGATTATCTTCAAGAGAAAAAATATTGATCATCATCAACTTTTTCACACCATTCATTGCTGCTGTTTTCAGCAGAAATTTCTAAGGCGACGTGAGTAAACCAATGGTTTTTTGTTGCTCCGTGCCAATGTTTAACTTCTGGAGCGATGTAAACTACATCTCCTGGATGTAATTTTTTTGCTGGTTTATTGAATTCTTGATGCCGTCCTTCTCCATCTGTACAAAGTAATATTTGACCTCCTTTATGATGAATATGCCAGTTGTTGTGTCATCCAGGTTCAAATGTTACATTAAATACACCAACTCCTTTGATATTCAATGGCTTTAAATATGATTTTCCAATAAAATATTGAGCAAATTTAGTTTTTCTTCGCCTAATTTATATTCGCCAGTTCTTTTTCCATCAGCTATAAAATTACAAGCTGGTGATATATAGGTCCAATTTAAATTTTCTTTTTGCCCAAGATAATTTAATCCATCATTATGAGCTTTTTATAATGGCTTCCAAGATTCTGGAAAAATTTTTCCCATATCAATTGTTATTTTTCTTTCTTTGTCAACAAAAACACTTCCTACTCCAACAACAATTAGTCTTTTATTGATGTTTTCTAAAATGTTAGCGAGATGAATCATGACATTAGTGATATTAGAAATAGACTCAGGTGTCCATCTACCTGTAGCATCAACAAAGATATCAAAATTATTTAAATCATCTGCAGTTAAATTTAACGCATCTTTTTGAATATATTTAATATTATGGTTTTTGTTATCTCATTTTCCTAAACTGGTTATATCTAAATTTCTATTTAGCGCTTCTTGAGCAACTAAAAATCTGACTTTTCCATTTGAAGCAACAATTAAAATTTTCATATTTATTCTCTTTTAAAGTTTCTTATTAAATTTACTCGAGTCATTTAATAAGCTGCGTTTTAATTATAAACATTGGCATAAAAATATAAAGTATTCACTAAAAAGTGGTATAGTTACTTTTTAGATACCGTAAGATTAAATTTGTAAAAGTGTAATATAATAGATAAAAAATAAGTTAAAAAATTCTTTTTTAAAAAAACAATTGACAAATTGCTAATTTTAAGAGATAATTATTAATGCGAATCTTGGCTACGGAGCAATACTCAAGTTGGTGAAGAGGTGTCCCTGCTAAGGACATAGGTCGGGCAACTGGCGCGAGAGTTCGAGTCTCTCTTGCTCCGCCACTTATTTCGCAAGATATCGCGGCCATGGCGGAATTGGTAGACGCGTACGTTTGAGGGGCGTATGACCTAGTCATGAGAGTTCGATTCTCTCTGGCCGCACCATGTTAAAAAATTTCAATTATTTTGAAAAAATACTTGATTTTTATAAATTTGCTACAATTTTGCTACAAAATTTAAAAATGATGAAGTTACTTCATCTTTTTTTATTCCAAATAAATACTAGATTTTTTATACATAATATGGTATTATTATCTAGCGCTTTTTTGTGCGCATATGGACACTTAAAGGAATTGTGCTGACGAGTACGGATATAGATGGGTTATATCTGGGTTGGCATTTCGAACTTTAAGGGTGTTTAACGAAAGGAGGTCACCTCATGAGTGATCAAATCGAACAAGTTGTCGAGGGCGTTGAAAATTCAACAGTCGACACAAATACTGAAGACGTAATGGCTAGTGTCAATTATTCTGATACTGATCCAGTCGTTTCTGCCAAAGCTTTATTAGAAGCTGGCGCTCATTTAGGACATCAAGCAAGACGTTGGAATCCTAAAATGAAAAATTATATTTATGGAACAAGAAATGGTATTCATTTAATTGATTTAACCAAGACTGTTTCTAAATTGCAAGAAGCTTATCTTGCTTTGCGTAATATTGCTGATATTACAACTCGCAAAGGTAAAGTTTTATTCGTTGGTACAAAACCACAAGCTTCTGAAATTATCAAAGAAGAAGCTATTCGTTCTGGTTCTTTCTATGTCAACACAAAATGGTTAGGCGGTACACTTACTAACTTTAAAACTCTTTCCAAGAGAGCTAAACTCTTAAAGAAATTACAAGATGATGATAATGAAGGCGTTCTTGATACTCTTCCTAAGAAAGATGCAGTTGCCAAAAGAAAACTTATTTCTAAACTTTCTTTAACTCTTGATGGTATCAAAGAAATGCTTCGTATTCCTGATGCATTAGTTGTTGTTGACCCAGTCAATGAACACAATGCTGTTGCTGAAGCTCGTATTCTCAACATTCCTGTCTTTGGTTTAGTTGATACAAACTGTGATCCAAATTCTGTTGATTATGCTATTCCATGTAACGATGATTCTATTAAAACAATTAAACTTATTGTTGGAATCTTAGCTGATGCTGTTGTTGTTGGTAAAGGTAGTGAACCTTTATATGCATATCATACTGATAATGAAGTCTTTGCAACTATGGATGATGCAATGAAAAATTATGATAAGGTTGAAGAACTTCGTTTGATTAAAATTAAATTTAGAGAAGATTCCTATATTTTAAAAGGAAAAGGCAAAAACAATAAGAAAGCTCGCTATAATCAAGCTCGTCGTTCTGCTTCTGCTGAAGAAAAACCAGTTGTTGCTGTTGAAACTGCTTCTGAAGAACAAACTGAAAAAGGAGAATAAAAATGTCACAAATAATCGAACTCATCAAAGTTCTTCGCGACCGTACAGGTGCTGGTCTTATGGACTGCAAAAAGGCATTGCTTGAAAATGACAACGATGTCGAAAAGGCTATTGACTGGTTACGTGAAAAAGGTATTGCTAAAGTTGCAAAAAAGAGCTCCCGCATTGCTGCTGAAGGTAAGACAAATGTCTTAGCTTCTGGAAATGATGCTATTGTTCTTGAAATCAACTCTGAAACTGACTTTGTTGCTAATTCCGATCCATTTGCTGATTTAGTTAAATATTGTACTTCTGCAATTATTACCAATAAACCTGCATCAGTTGAAGATGCAAAAAAAGTTGGTTTTGATGGTGGAAAATCCATTGAAGAAACTTTCACTGATGCAACAATTAAGCTCGGTGAAAAACTTGATCTCCGTCGTTTTGAATTAGTTACAAAGACTGATGATGAAGTCTTTGGCACTTATATTCATATGAAGGGAAAAATTTCTGTTTTAGTCGTTTTAAAGAACGGAACACCAGAATTAGCTAAAGGCATTGGAATGACAATTGCTGCAAATAATCCTTCTTACATTCAAATGGAAGATATTCCAGCAGCTGTTGTTGAAAAAGAAACTGCAGTTCAAACTGAATTATCTGTTCAAGATGAAAACTTCTCTAAGAAACCTGAAAACGTTCGTACTAACATTATTAAAGGACGTGTCGATAAAATTCTTGCTGAACAAGTTTTAGTTTTACAAGATTATGTTCTCGACCCATCTAAAAAGGTTGGTCAAATTCTTAAAGAAGCTGGAGCTTCTGTTGTTAAATTTGTTCGTTATCAAGTTGGTGAAGGCCTTGAAAAACGTCAAGATGACTTCGCAGCTGAAGTAATGAATCAAGCTAAATAAATTTAAAAAACACTCTTTTGAGTGTTTTTTTTAAGGATTAATTCTATCTCCTAAGGTTAAAACCCAAGGAGATAGTTTTTAAAATAAATATTAATCTGAAATAAATATTGTTTAAAATGCTTTTTTGAAGTAATCTATTAAAAAGAGCATTTTTATAAATGCCCATTTGGAAGGAGGGTGAAATTTTGACGAAGTATAAAAGAGTTTTATTAAAACTCAGTGGGGAAGCTTTACAAGACTCCGAAGAAAAAAGCATATTCTCTGCTGAAATTCTTAATAATATTGCCGAAGCTATTAAAAAGATGACCAATCAAGGAATAGAAGTTGCTGTCGTTGTTGGCGCTGGCAATATTTGGAGAGGTAAAATGGCTCAAACAATTGGTATTGAACCAGCTACAGCAGACTATATGGGAATGTTAGGAACAATTATTAATGCTTTAGCATTACAATCTAGTCTTGAAAAACATAATGTTGATTGTCGTGTTTTATCCGCAATAAATGTTAATGAAGTTGCTGAACCATATATTAGACGTCGTGCATTACGCCATCTTGAGAAAAAAAGAGTTGTAATCTTTGCTGGTGGTACAGGTAATCCCTTCTTTACGACAGATACAGCAGCTGCCTTAAGAGCTAAAGAAACAAATTGTGATGCAATCTTAATGGCTAAAAATGGAACAGATGGTGTTTTATCCGCTGATCCAAAATTAGATAAAACAGCAACATTAATCGAAGAGATTACTTATCGAGAAATGTTGACAAAGAATTTAAAAGTTATGGATTCTACTGCAGTATCTTTATTACAAGAATCTACAATAGAAATTCGTGTATTTAATATCAACGATTTATCAAATTTAAAAAAAGTATTAGATGGAGAAAAAGTTGGTACAACAATTAAGAAAGGATAAAAAATGGAAATAATTGAAGAATGCTCAAGTAAGATGAGCAAAACTATTGAAGCTTTACATACTTCTCTTGCAACTATTCGCTCTGGAAAGGTTTCACCTTCTGTATTGGATAGAATTTTAGTAGAATACTATGGTGAGATGACTCCAATCAAGGCTATGGCTGGAATTCAAACTCCATCTTCAACTCAACTATTAATTCGCCCATTTGACCCAACTACAGTCAAAGCGATTCAACAAGCTATTGGAGCATCTGATTTAGGTGTTAATCCTGTTGTTGATGGTGGTGCTATTCGTTTAACATTCCCTTCTTTAACAACAGAAAGAAGAAATGAATTTGCTAAACAAGCTAAAAAGATTTGTGAAGATGCTAAAGTTGCAATTCGTAATATTCGTCGTGATTATAACGAAATTGTTAAAAAAGACAAAACATTATCAGAGGATGTTGCTAAAAGCTTAGAAAAAGATATCCAAAAAGAGACTGATAAACATATCAAAAAAATTGATGAAATTTTTGCCGCTAAGGAAAAAGAATTATTTACAATTTAAATGTTGGACGAGAATATTGATCAGAAATTAAAGCATATTGCTTTTATTATGGATGGAAATGGACGTTGGGCAAAAGAAAAAGGTTTGCCCCGTTCATCTGGCCATTATGCTGGTGTAAGAAGAGTTAAACCCATCGCTGAAGAAGTGTTTTTTAAATACCATATATCAACGATGTCTCTTTTTGTGTTCTCAACTGAAAATTGGAATAGACCTAAAGAAGAAATAGATTACCTTTTTGTTTTGTTAAAAAGATTCTTTTCTTCTTTTTTAAAGTATTTTGGAAAACGGGGAGTTCGACTTTGCGTATCTGGAGATTTAAAAGATCCGCGAGTTCCTCAAGATATCTTGGATTCTATTCAAAATGCTTTAGAAAAGACGAAAAATAATAAAGATTATAATTTTAATGTATTATTTAATTACGGTGGACAAAAAGAAATTGTTGCTGCAGCATATAATATTGCTAAGAAAGTTAAAGAAGGTACATTAGATTTAGAAAAAATAGATTATAATATCTTTTATGAAAATCTTTACCAAAAAGATCTTCCTCCTGTTGATTTATTAATTAGAACTTCAGGGGAAGAAAGAATTAGCAATTGTATGATTTACGAATTAGCTTATGCTGAATTTGTATTTGAGCCTACTTATTGGCCAAGTTATACGCCGAAGATTTTAGAAAAAAATTTGGAAGAATTTTTAAAAAGAAATAGAAGATATGGAGGTATAAAGAAATGAACAAATTATCTGATAGTTCAAAAAAATCAATGCTTTCCAGAATAATAACAGGAGTAGTTTTATGCATTGTTGGAATTCCGCCAATTATTTTGGGAAATTGGTATATGTTTGTTTTATTTTTTGTTGTTTCATTAATTGTAGTATATGAAATATTAACCGCTCCAGGAAAAGATAAATATCAATGGTTTCTTTATGTTATTGTATATATCTCTTCAATAAGTTTTATATATTGGCAATTTGTTAAAAATGATCAAACATTTAAATTAATTATAGAAAATGCTCATTTCACTTTGAATACATTAACTGTTTCAACTATTGGTATTACTGTATTTTTCTTGCTTCTATTTTTGATTTCTATCCTTGATGAAAAAGTTACTATTAATGATGTTTGTTATTTGTTTTCAATGATTGTATTCGTAAGCTTGTCTATTTATTCATGCTATTTCTTACGCTATTTTCCAGAACAAACAATTTATTATGGAAGAGACAACTTGGCTTCTTGCTTGCTGTTCTTTTATGCGATGTTAGGTGCTTTTTCAACAGATATAGGAGCATATTTTGTCGGTGTTTTATTTGGAAAACACAGAATGAATCCTAGAATTTCTCCTAAAAAATCTTGGGAAGGTTTTTTTGGCGGAGTAATATTTTCTTTTGCAATCAGCTTTGGATTTGCAGCTGTTTGCAGCCACTTGAATGTACCTTTAATTCCTGGAGTATTAGATTTCCAAGAAAATAATTGGGTTTGGATTTTAGTAATTTCTTTGGCTATGCCTTTGATGTCAAATCTTGGAGACTTTTTATTCTCAGCAATCAAAAGAAGTTATTCTATTAAAGATTTTGGATGTATTCTTCCAGGTCATGGTGGTGCTTTAGATAGAATAGACTCTCTTCTTGTTAATAATTTATTTGTTTCAATAATGGTTATAATGATTGCTAATAATTGGAACTTTTTCATATGATGCGAAAAAAACTTTTATTGATGGGGTTTTCAGGAAGTATTGGAAAACAAACTTTAGATTTATTAAAAGAAGATGATGAATATGAATTAGTTGGAATAGCGGCTAATACTTCTTACTATGAAGTTGATCAAATTTTAGATAGTTTTCCTTCTATTACTTCTGTTGCTTTTTCTGGTTTATCTTCTTATGAAAATTCTCGAGTTAAAAATATATATTTGGGAGATAATGCTCTTTTAAAAATGATTGAAGATAATAAAGGAGCTGTCATTTTAAATGCATTGGTGGGAATTGCAGGACTTGCAATAACTGTTAAAGCTATTGAAAATAATTCTGAGGTTCTTTTGGCGAATAAAGAAAGCTTAGTAATCGGTGGTGATTTGATAAAAAAACTATTGATTGAACATCCAAAAGCTTCAATTTTTCCAATTGATAGTGAACATTCTGCGTTGCAAAAATTGATTTGCTGTGAAAAAGAATCGATAGAAAAATTAGTCATTACATGTTCTGGTGGGGCGTTAAGAGATGTTCCTCTTGAAAATTTAAAAAATATTAAAGCTGAGGAAGTTTTAGCTCACCCAAATTGGCAGATGGGAAAAAGAATTACAATTGATTGTGCTACATTGGTCAATAAGGCTTTTGAAGTTATAGAAGCTCATTATTTATTTGACACTTCTTTAGATAATATTGAAGTTTTAATGCATGATGAGAGTCAAATTCATTCTCTTGTATTTTTAAAAGATAATTCTATGTTAGCCGAGATAGGGCCAAGTGATATGCGTATTCCTATCAGTTATGCTCTTTATAAAAAAAGAATGAAAAAGAAATGCTTCAAAGATTTTAAAATTACTGATTTACATTTTAGAAAGATGGATTTAAAGCGTTATCCTCTTTTTAATAAGATAATAAATTGGTATAATGAATGCCATGCCAATATGGCGATAATTAATGCAGCTGATGAAGAAGCTATAAAAGCCTTTGTTCAAGATAAAATTTCTTTCATTGATATTGAATATGTAATTGAAGAAACTTTAAGAAAAACAAAAGTTATAGAAATTAACAATTTAGAAGATATTTTAAATTTATCTTTGGAAGCTTCAAATGTTGCTAATAATATCATTTCAAATTTAATAAAATAACAAGGAGGATATCATGGTTTCAAGTGCTTTGTCATTTATATTTAATTTAATTATTTTTCTTTTATCACTCTGTGTGTTGATTTGCCTTCATGAATTAGGGCATTTATCAATGGCAAAACTTTTTAAAGTTTATTGCTATGAATATTCAATTGGTATGGGACCATTGATCTATCAGCACCAGGGAATAAATAAAAAGACAGGAAAAAAACGTGAAACTAAAATTTCTATTCGTGCTCTTCCAGTCGGCGGTTATGTTTCAATGGCTGGAGATGAAGATGCTGAAGGTGATTTAACAAATGATGAAATTGATGCTGTTCCAAAAGAAAGAACTTTAGGTGGTATCCATTGGTGCAAGCAAATAGTTGTAATGATTGCTGGCATTGTTGTTAATTTTATTATAGCTTTTTTATTTTTTATCATTTCATATACTTGTTGTCCTCAATATATTTATAGCAGCAATCAAGTTGTTATCTTAGAAAATTCTAAACTTATCAGTGAAAACATCAATCAAGGTGACAAGATACAGATTAATTCAATTCATCAGTTTATAACTAAATCTGATGGCACCATTATTGAAATATATGACCCTAGCGAAGGCGCAGATAAATCAGTAAGTACATTTAAAACTAATTCGTATACTGAAATTTCTACAGTTTTAAATTATGCGACTTTTAATTCAGATACTGTTTCTTTCTTGCCTATGAGTGAAAAAGATGTTAAGACTATTGAATTTGAAATAACTTTGCAAGATGGAACAGAAACAACGAAAATAGTCAATGTTAATCCTGTTGAATATGAAAATAAAAATAATATTGGAAAGTCTTATACTTGGGATACAATTGGCTTTTCTGTGACTACTGATTTCTTAGGATTTGCAGAAGGTATGAAACAGGCATGTTCTAAATTTGGTCAATCTGTCTGTTTGTTATTCGAAGCCATTGGTTCTTTGTTTGTCTCTAGTGATGCATGGGCACAAACGGGAGGTATTATCTCAGTTTTCCGTGTGTCTTCGCAAGCAGTTAGTTTAGGTGCTGGTGTCTTCTTTTCATACTGGGGGTTGCTTTCAGTTAATTTAGCGATTTTTAATCTTCTTCCATTCCCAGGACTTGATGGCTGGCATATTGTAGTTGCTGCTTTTGAAGGAATTAGCAAAAAGAAAATTCCAAATAAAGTAAAAAGTATAGTTTCATTTATTGGAATGATATTATTATTTGGTTTGATGATAGTTCTATTGGTAAAAGATTTATTCTTTTAAGGTGTATCATGGATAGTTTATTTGAACGTTATTTGACAAAAATTGGAGCAAATAACGAAGAAATGTTGCTTTCTTTTTCTAATGCTTATTTTAAGGATTATTCTTATATAAAGGAAAATCATTTATACAAAGCTAAAGTTTGTATAAATGATCTTTTAGATCCGAAGATTTATATTAATCTTTTTAAATATCAAGATGTTTTTCAAAAAAATGGTGGATTTACATCCGAATTAACTTTTTCTTATGTTCGTGAGAGTATTCAATCTGTGAAGAAATTTATTGAAGAATATATAAATATAAAAAATTTATATAATCTTAATATTTCTTATATTGAAGGAAAGATTGTTTACTTTGGATATTCGGAAACAGAAGATGAAATAAAAGAACAAGTTAGCAATGTTAATAATATGTTAAAGAATGTTTGCTCTTCTTTTAGAGCGGTTCCTTTTAAGCAAATAGAAATAGAAGAACCTGATGAAGAAGAGGAAGAAGATGATTTTTCGATGGATGATAAATATATTCAAGAAGCCATGAATTATCGGAAAGAAAATGAGGCTAAAAGATTAGCTTTTGAAGCTCATCAAAAAGAAATGAGAGCTTACCATGAAATACAATTAAAAGATTTGAGTAAATTTGAAAGAGTTATCATTCAAGGTAAAATTTTTAAAATTGATTCTCGCGATACTCGAAAGTTTAAAATAATTTCTTTGTATATTTATGATGGTACTTCTTCTGTTGAAGGAACGTTTGTTGTTAATATGGATAAAGATCCGACAAAAGCTGATGAGTTATTATCAACTTTTAAGGTTGGACAAAATATTAGATTAAAAGGTTCAAAATCTGATTTTAACGGTAAATTATCTTTAAAGATTAGTGGAATGCCAAAAATATTAGATGATGATAAACCTCTTGAAGATAAAGCCCCTAAAAAACGTGTTGAACTTCATTTACATACAAAAATGAGCGCTATGGATGCAGTTACATCGATTGAGGATTATATTGCTCTTGCTTCTTCTTTAGGACATACAGCGGTAGGTCTAACAGATCACGGATGTGTTCAAGCTTTTCCAGCTGCTCAACAAGCATCTAAAAAAGCTAAGATAAAGATGTTATATGGAGCAGAGCTTTATGTTGTTGATAAACATTTAGATAATATTTATAATCCTTCTGAAATTAAATTATCTGATGCTGAATATGTTGTATTCGACCTTGAAACTACAGGTCTAAGTGCTAGATATGATAGAATTATTGAATTTGGCGCTGTAAAAGTTCATGGTGGAATGGTAATTGATGAAGTCGATTTCTTTGTTAATCCAGATATGGAATTGCCAGCAAATATTACAAGACTTACTGGAATTACCAACGCTGATGTTTCAACTGGAAAAAGCATAAAAAAAGCTTTACAAGATATTTTAGAATTTGTTAAAGGGACTGTTTTAGTTTCACATAACGCCGTTTTCGATGTCGGTTTTTTAAATGAAGCTTTAAAAAATAATGGTTTTTCATCTTTAAGCAATCCTGTTATTGATACTCTTCCTTTGTCCAGGTATTTATTTCCAAAACAAAGAAGTCATACTTTAGGATCTATTTCTCGAACTTTAGATGTTGATTATGATGAATCTTCTGCTCACCGTGCTATTTATGATGCCCAAGTTTTAAGTGAAGTTTTTGAAGGTATGATACCTTTATTGAGCAATAATAACAATAATTTTCGTCATTGCGATTTGCGAGATTTGACTTCTGATGAAGTTTTGATGAATAGTCGTCCTTTTCATGTTACTGTTTATGCTAAAAATGCTGAAGGCTTAAAAGACTTATTTAAAATTATTTCTATTTCTAATATTCAATATTTAGCTTCTGTGCCCTTAGTTCCAAGAGATGTTTTAACAGAACACAGAAAAAATTTAATAATTGGATCAGGCTGTTTAAATGGCGAAGTATTTCAAAGTGCAATTACAAGATCTGAAGATATTTTAAAGAAAAAGATGGAATATTATGATTTTATTGAAGTACAACCGCCAGCAGTTTATTCTTTTTTGGTAAATGATGGTCAAGTTTCTAGTTATGATAATATTTTAAAAATTATAAAAGATCTAATTTCAGCAGCTAAAAGTATTAATAAAATGGTCTGTGCCACAGGCGATGTTCATTATCTTAGACCAGAACAAAAGAAATTTAGGGATGTTTATATTTTTGCTAAAGGTTTAAAAGGAGCACAGCATCCTTTAAATCCTTATCGCCGTGCACAAATGAAAGAATATGAAAATCCAGATCAACACTTTTTGACAACTGATGAAATGAAAGAGGCATTTAGTTTTTTAAATGATCCAAATTTAGTTGATGAAATTGTTGTTGAAAACACTAATATTGTCGCTGATAGTATTGAGCAAATTTATCCTATTAAAGATAAACTATATACTCCAACAATCGATAATTGTGCTGAAAATTTGGAAGCTATGGTTTATCAAACAGCTAGAGAAATGTATGGAGATCCGATTCCAAAAGAAATTCTAGATAGACTTGAGGCCGAATTAAAAGGTATTCGTGAAAATAATTATTATGTTATTTATTACATTGCTTCTCAATTAGTAACGAGAACAAATAAAGCTGGATATTTAGTAGGCTCACGTGGTTCTGTTGGTTCCTCTTTAATTGCAACAATGTCCAAAATTACTGAAGTTAACCCAATGCCACCACATTATCGCTGTAAAACATGCCATTATTTGGAATGGGTTGATCCAAGTCTTTATCGTTCTGGTTTTGATTTGCCACACAAAAAATGTCCAAACTGTGGTGAAGAGTTAATTCGCGATGGGCATAATATTCCTTTTGCAACGTTCTTGGGATTTCATGCTGAAAAAGTTCCAGATATCGATTTGAATTTCCCATCTAATTTCCAATCTAAAGCCCATGAGATGACAAAAGACTTATTAGGAAAAGATAATGTTTTTAAGGCTGGTACAATTGAGACTGTTGCTGAAAAGACTGCATATGGATATGTTAGGGGTTATTATGAACACTTTAATATTGATCCTAATACTATTCCAGAAGCTGAAATAATGCGCTTAGCAAGTGGATGTGTTGATGTTAAAAGAACAACTGGACAACATCCAGGTGGAATTATTGTTATTCCAAGAGATAAATCGGTTTATGATTTTACGGCTATTCAATATCCAGCTAACTCTGTTGATGCTTCTTGGAAAACTACGCATTTTGATTTCCATGCTATTCATGATAATGTTTTAAAACTAGATTTGCTTGGCCATGTTGATCCTTATGCTTTAAAGATGATGACTGATATGACAAGCGTAGATATTTATAAAATACCTTTTGATGATCCGAAAGTATTATCACTTTTTTCATCTACAAAAAATGTCGGGTATATAATTCCTTTACCAAATGATGCAAAAGAATATGAACAACAAGTTGGTACATTAGGTGTTCCTGAGTTTGGAACAGATTTTGTTAGACAAATGCTTGTAGAAACCCAACCGAAAACTTTCTCGGATCTTTTGATTATTTCAGGCTTGTCACATGGTACTGACGTTTATTCTGGCAATGCTGATGAAATTATTCGAAGTGGAAAAAGCACTCTTCGTGAAGTTATTGGTTGCCGTGATGATATTATGACTCAGCTCCATGATATCTATGGAATTGAATTTACTGATTCTTTTGCTATCATGGAACTTGTTCGTAAAAATAATTTTATGAAACCAGCGAATGCTGAAAAAAGAGAAAAATATGAGAAATTAATGAGAGAACACAATGTTCCAGAATATTATATTGAGTCTTGTCAAAAAATTAAGTATTTATTCCCTAAAGCACATGCTGCTGCTTATGTTATGATGGCTATTCGTGTAGGATGGTTCAAAATTTATCGACCACTGGCTTACTATGCAACTTTTTATACTGTAAGATGCGATCACTTTGATATAGAAGCAATGATGGGTGGAGTTAATGCTATTGTTAAGAAAATGAAAGAACTAGATAAAAATGGAAAATATGCTAGATCACCTACTGATAATAGTTTATATAATACTCTTATCGTTGCTCTTGAGATGGCCAGAAGAGGCATTAAAGTTGAGCCGATTTCATTGCTTAAATCAGAAGCAACAACGTTTAAAATTGATGAAGAAAAAAATTCTTTGATTCCTCCAATTAATTTAATTCCTGGACTTGGATCACAGGTTGCAGAGAGTATTGTAGAAGAAAGAAATAAAAGACCATTTACTTCTCAAGAAGATTTAGTCAATCGCACTCGTCTAGGAAATAATAAATTAAATGAAATAAAAAGTGAATATAATAAAATATTTGATTTTGGTGATTTACCAGAAAGTGATCAAATGACCTTGTTCTAATTAAACATTTAGTGATAAATTATAATGTGTATAGCGAGGTTAATAATGATAAATATATTGTTAAATACTTTGAATATAGTATTGATTTTAATCGCTGTTATTTTAGTTTCTTTTGGATTAATAGTTTTATTTATCTATTTGCATATTAAAAGTAATATAAATAGTAAACAAATTATTATGAATAATAAATTAGATTCTATTTATTTAGTATTAAATGAAAAATATGGGTTAATAAAAGAAAAAGTAATTTTAATAACCGATATTGATAAAAATGAAAAAATGCTTGAAGAACTAAAAGAAGTGGATGATAATTTAAATAAAATTGCTAATAATCAAATTCAAGTCGAAGATTCAATTTCTTTGATTCAGTATATAACTATCGAGTTAAGAAAAATTGATGGCGATGCAAATAATTATTCTAAAAATTTATTGATCGAAGATTTAAATAAGATTGAAAAAATTAATATGCAAATTGCAGAAAATGAAGAATATATTCAATCTACAAGAAGAATTTTTAATTCGAATGCTTTCAGTTTTAATCATTATATTTCTATTATTCCTAATAATTTTGTAGCAAAAAGTATGAAAATTAAATCTTATGAATATTTTCATTTAGAGGATATAACAGCTGAATATAATTCAATTAAATTTGATTAATATTTTTTAAGATGCCCAAAATTAATATTGAGGTGCAAAAATGAAAAAAATATTATCACTTGGTTTATTGACGTTAATTTTTTCTTTAGGAGCTAACAATGTTAATGCTGTGCCTTTTAATTACAAATATGAAATAAGAACAAATTCATTATCTTATAATGATCAATTAATGGGGTATTCCTATAAGAAAATCTTCATTGAGATATATGAAAAAATTTGTCTATTACTTCCTGAAAACTATCATGACGAAGCTATTAGAAAAAATATAGATAAATTTAAAATAAATAAAGAAATAAAATGTGAACTAAAAAATGGAACTCTATATTTTATTATCGAAAATGGATTAGGAATTTCAATAAAAGGAAATTTTAGAAAAAGTTTATGCGATGAAGAGAATATAGATACGCGTTTCTTTTTCTATGATATTTTTGAATAATATTAAATTTTTTAATTCTATATAATCAATATTAATTATCTATGTTATACTAAAAAAGCTATGAAAATAATTAATTTTGATGATGAATTGGCGGTAGAAATATTAAAAAGAGGCGATGTTCTAGCTTTTCCTACTGAGACAGTATTTGGTTTAGGAGTAAGATATGATAAAATTGGCTCCTTTAATAAATTGGTATCAATAAAAAGAAGACCACCAGATAAACCTTTTACTTTAATGGTTGGAAATAAAAAGATGATATATAAGTTTGCTGATGTTGATAAAAAGGCAAAAAAAGTTATTGAAAAATTTATGCCCGGTCCTATTACAGTTTTATTAAAGCCTAAAAAGGATTTATATGCACATGTAACTCTTAATTCTGGTAAAATTGGTGTTCGTGTGCCAGGATTAGAAAATTTATGCAATTTGATAAATAAAGTTAAAGTTCCTCTTTTGGTTCCAAGCGCTAATAAATCTGGGGAACCTCCTGCTCATACAACAGAAGAAATAATTGATATTTTTGATGGTGAAATAGAAGCAACTGTTTTAGGTCATATTGAAGTTGGTTCAAAGCCATCGACTATTGTAGACTTATCTGAAGAAGGAAAAATTACTCTTGTTAGACAGGGGGAATTAAGTTTCGATAAAATTAAGGAGGTATATAATTCATGAAAATTGCAATAGGAAGTGATCATGGTGGGTTTGAAGATAAAGAAATAGTAAAAAAACACTTGGAAGAAAAGGGATATGAAGTAATTGATTGTGGTACTTTTTCTAAAGAAAGTTGTAATTATCCTACTTATGCATTAAATACTGCTGAAAAAGTAAAAAATAAAGAAGCTGATAAAGGTATTCTGATTTGTAATTCTGGTGAAGGTGTAGCTATATCCGCAAATAAAGTTAAAGGCATTCGTTGTGGAATAGGCTATAATAACGATGTTGCTCATTTGGTGGTCGAACATAATAATTGCAATATGATTGCTTTTGGCGCACATTTTTTTAGTGTTGAACAAATAATGGAAATGGTTGATATTTTCTTGTCTTCAAAATTTGAAGGAGGAAGACATGAAATAAGAGTTAATATTATTTCTGATTACGAAGATAAGCACGGATTATAAAATTATCTTGAAAAATATTGAGTAAAAAATTATACTTTTTATGGGAGCTTTAAACATAAGGCTGAGAGGATTCTGATGTTGAATCGACCGTATCTGATCTAGATAATGCTAGCGAAGAGATAACATAATTTTGTTTTGTTTGCCTCTTTGCTTTCAAGGAGGTTTTTTTAATGGATACAGAGAATTTGCAAAGTGAATTAGAAGAAAAAAAGATTGTTAAGCATCCTAATTCAAAAAGTGTTGATGGTTACAAAGTTAGACGACAAATTAGAAAATTATCAATGTCTGCTTTATTTGTGGCATTAAGTTTTGTACTATCTTTTTTAACTTATGGGTTACCAAAAATGCCACAGGGTGGTTCTATCTCACTTGAAGGGCTAGGAATAGTTATTTCTGGACTTTATTTAGGACCTGTTTATGGTTTTGTTGTAGGTGCTTGTTATAGTTTAATCAATCTTATGATGGATGGTGTTGTTTATCATTGGGCATCTGTATTTCTTGATTATATTATTCCTTTTGCTGGTATAGGATTAATGGGTGGTTTATTTTCAAAGTTATATTATAAGAATAAACCTTGGTCATTCTTCGTTGCTGCAATTCTTGGATTTGTAATTAAATATCTATCATCTTCTATTTCTGGTGCTTTTCTTTTTGGAGAATATGCTCCTGATAATATGCAACCATTCTATTATTCTTTTGTATATTATAACCTTCCATATAATGCAATTAGTTTAGCCGCTGTATTAGTTATTGGTGGAGCTTTATATATTCCATTACAAAAAATGACGAAGCAAGTTCAATTAATTATAGGTTAAGTATTTTTATCAATTAATTTTTTGTGGGGTGATGTTCACCCCTTTTTTGTTCTAATTATATGAGTTTTCCCATAATTTTTATAGTAGGGGAAATTATGGAAATATTAAATTCGTTAATTCGGGAAAACAATATTAGTTTTTTGCGAATTTCTATTGTTGATATATTAGGAGAAAAAAGATCTATAGAATTTCCTGCATCAGCTTTAAAAGATATTTATAATAATCTTGTTAAATGTGACGGATCATCTTTATGTGGAATTGGAACAGCTGATAATTCTGATAGAGTAATTTGTCTCGATGAAAATTCTCATTATTTCATTTCTGATAATACATTGGAAATATTTGGCTTTTTGCAAGAAGAAAATGAAGAAACAACAGTTTTTGATCCACGTGAAATATTAAATAAACAAATTAAAATATTAAATTCTAAAGGATATTTTTTGAATGTCGGAATAGAGCCAGAATTTTATATTGTCGATGAAGAGACTCTTGATCCTATTGATGATGGAACTTATTTTTCCATACGTCAGGATCAAAAATCAACATATTTAAGAAAAATATGTGTCGAAAACCTTTTAAAAAGAAATTTTAATGTTTCATCTTTCCACCATGAAGTTGGACCTGGTCAAAACGAAATTAATTATCTTTTTTCTGATCCTATGAGTATAGCTGATACATTTTATATTTATAAAGAGACAATAAAAGAAACAGCACTAAAAAATAAATGTATTGCTACTTTTTTGCCTAAACCATTTAAGGGACTTCCCGGATCTGGAATGCATATAAATTGTTCGATTTGGAATTTCAAAAAAAACAATATGTTTTATGATGAAACTAATGAACATCATTTTTCTGATTTTGGTATAAATTTTACAAATGGAATCTTAAGACATATCAAAGCATTAACTGCGTTGAGTGCGACAATAGATAATTCATATTTGAGATTGCATAGTGGTTTAGAGTCTCCTAGTGGTATTTTTTATTCTTTTAATGATAGAGAAGCTGCGATACGTATTCCTAGTGCCAAACAGTCGCGAACAAGAATTGAGCTGCGTTTTGTTGATAGTACAGCACAATTATATCTTTTATTAGCTGGAATTATTTCCGCCGGTATTGATGGCTTAGAGCATCCTTTAAGAAAAGGAGAAGAAAATGATATTTTACCTAAAGGTCTTTTAGAGTCTTTAAAGTATTTAGAAGAAGATGAAATATTAAATAACTGTTTTGGAAGAAAAATAATTCAAAAATATATATATGAAAAAAAGAAAGAAAAAATAGTGCCTTTCAGAAAATTAGTTATGGATTATTAAATTATATAAAATAAAATCGAATTAAATATTCTAAAAATAATGCTAATATGGTATATTGTAATGTAAGGAGGAATAAATGATGCTTTATAAAGAATTTAATAAACTTAGTCTTATTCTTAAGCTTATTCTTTTAATCATTCCTGGTGTTAACTGGATCACCGAAGTTGTAGTTCGTTGGAGCGCAGCATTAAATAAGAAAGATATTGTCAATCTTATTTTAGCTATTGCTGTTACAATCGGTGGTATTGTCTTTGGTTGGATTGATTTTATTTGGGTAATCCTTACTGGACACTTAACTTTTGCTGATTAATTCACCTTAAAATCCTTAACGAAAGTTAAGGTTTTTTTATGAAAAAAATGTAAATAAAAAAACTGCTTTTTGGCAGTTTTTATTTATATAATTTTATTCTTGTGTTTCAGCTTCTGCTTCTTCATCAGAGATGATACCATAAGTTAAGAATGATAAGACACGATCAAAACTTAAAGAGTCTTTTCCAACAAACAAGAGTTTATCACCGACATGAAGTGGAAAATCAGGGCCAGGAGAAGTTTGAGTTAACATTGGTGTAACAACGGCAACAATGGTAGCTTCAGTATAGTTCCAAAAATATACTTCACCAATAGTTTTGCCATCAATCCAGGAACCGACAGGAATTTCAACTTCAGAGAAAGAGACAGATTCATTTGTTTGGAACATGAAAGCATCACGTAAATCTTTTATAGCTTCATTTAATTTTTTATCTAGTTCAGCCTTTTCTTCAAAGATTTCATTAATTGTATCGTATTTAGAGCTGACACGAGTTTTTGATTTCCATTTTTCGGCGAATTGTTGGGCACGTAGAGCTGAGTCAACGAAAACACCTACACCTCTTTTAATTTCAACAATTTTTTCTCTTGAAAGAATTGCAAATGCTTTTCTCATTGTTTCAGGAGAAACACCATAATATCCACCTAAAACAGAACGTCCTTTTAAAAGTGTTCCTTCAGGATATTCACCAGTTAAAATTTTTCCACAGATATCTTGGGCAATTTTAACATAACGGGCATCTTTTTCTTCTCTTGACATAAATCCAACCTCCTAAGGTTCTTAATAATTATAACATGAGAATTTTTGAATGTGAAGTAAATAACATAATTATTAATAACTAATTTTAAAGTAACATTTTTGTATTTTTTAAAAGTTGTTTTTAAAGGCGATCTATCATTTTGAACTCTTCTGCTGAGTTGTCTTTATTTAAATATTCTGAAATAATTTCTTCTTTTGAAAAATATACTTTGTCTTCGGAAGTATTGACTTCATAGATTCCTAACATGTAATCTGGAAAACTTTGTTTTTGTTTAGAAAAAGCCATCATTGAAAATGATATAATCATCGGGACACCTAAAGTTACAAAAGATAGTGTGATTATTCCAAAAAAGAAAATGGAAAATCTTGCGATAGTTTTTCCGATGGATAGATTTAAATATTTTGAATTTACAGCACTTATTTTATATATGAGTTTTCCAATTGTTTTACGACCACGTTTAAAAACTAATGGTGGGACTAGCCACGTTAGAATACCTGAAAAGAAAAATGTTGGTATTAATTCCCAAAAAATAATGGTTTTTGATAAAAAAGAAGTGTATTCGTATAATGTTTTGTCGATTGATAGAAGGTATCCGTTGCAAGTATTATCTATAAAGTTTGTATAGATATTTACATAATCTGTTGGTGTTATATTATTATTTTCACTATTATTATTTTCTATAATTTTATTATCAGAAACAATGAAATAAGGAATACCATCTTCTTTCATATTATCATTAAGACGAAAATCATCATACATTTTTTGAATTTCTTCTTTGCTTTCTTCACCATATTCATTGGAAATGAAAACAATAAAATTATCAATATGTTCACGTAATTTATTCTTTTCTTGTGTGGTAGTGTTTAATTGGTAATGATTGTAATATGAGACAACAGAATATATTTTTCCAGTATTATCAATTTTATATAAATCACTATTTAAATGTATGGTATTGATATAATTTTGTTTTTCTTTATAAGAATTTGTTGATTTAGCTATGTTTCCAGCTATTGTAAAAGAGATAAGCCATAAGAAGGCAAAAATAAAAAAATCTATCATATTTGCTAATACACGGCGATGGAAAATTGGGCGAACGTAATTGATATTAATATTTAATGAATTGTTTTCTTCTTCATTATGAACATTGTATGTATTATCCATTATTAGTTCCTTTCAAGCGATAAATAGAATCTAAATCTTCAGTTGCAATTAATATTGTTTGACTAGATAGATCGGATAGTGTTTGGTTGTATTTATTAAATAAAAGTACAATGAATGAAATAATTAGATATATTGCTGTAATTCCTGATAATACTAAAAGTACTGTATTTGAAAATAAATCAGCAAAAGCAATTGTTGGAAAAGAAATAAATAATAAAGATGGCATAAAAGAAATTATATAGAATATAAGAGAGGATATTTTTTCGAAAATACCACATAAATTTAAATTATATTTTTTGGTTCTTTCTATTCTCATAAAGTAGGTAGCGGGTGTTTTTCCTCTGCTTGTTAAAAATGGTATTAAAACATAAAAACATATTATTGTGATGAAATAGGAGATAAAGCTGCAAATAGTAATTAAAGAGGTATTGCTTCTTTCAAGAGTGGCGATATTTTTTTCTATTTCATTATAAGATAATTCATGCCCAGGAAATTCAAAATCATTTTCTATAATATCTTTTAAAAGATTACCATAAATATTAGTAAAGAAATTTTGATAAAATTTATTATAATTGGCCTCGGATGAAGTTCCTTTATTGTCTTCAGGATATTTTAAATAATCAGAAAAATCTTCTTTATATTGATCGATAAGTGTAGGAAGACCATTTGAATCTAAGTTGTCATAATCAAAAAATTCTATGCCAGATTTATTGTTATTTTTATAAAAATTTAATAAAAAGTTTAAATCTTTGTTCCTCAAATCTATATAAAAATGACGAATAAATTCATTTTCTAAATCAGTATTGTCACCGGTATAGTAATATATGAATTTTTTCATGCTGGTTTCTAAATTGTTGATATAACTATATTTATAATCAGAATCATAAAAAAGAATTTTGCTATCGTATAGTAAATCGTATTTTTCTTTTTCTAGTGTATAAATTTCATTGGTCTTTTCATCTGTTTTAGCAATAGTTTTGCCAATTGGATAAATTATAATATTAAATAAAAAAATTGATGTTATAAGTGTGATAAAAAAATCAGCTAAAAAAGTAAGGATTCTTTTTCCTTTGGAAATAGGATAAATATCTAAATATTTTTGTTCTTGATTGTTTTCTTCTGTATTCATTGCATTGATTATAACATTTTTTTCTTTTTTTTAAAGTTTTTATTCGTGTTTTTGCATATTCCTCATATAATTTAAAGAGGTAAATATGGATCTATATATTGGAAAAGAAAAAGAAACACTTTATGATATTGCACAAAAGTATAATTTGACTTTTGAAGAATTGGTGCAGTTTAATAAAAGCTATAGGTTTAAAATGGATTTAAAAGATTGCCCGGTTCTTATTCCTACAAAGGAAAAAAGAGTGATTAATATGCCTAATAGCTATGATAAAAAATTTTTTTATGATGAAGTAAATAAATTTAAAGATGAGTTTGATAAAAGTATTTTGGCTTATTTTATATCTGAAAAATTTGGCGACTACATGAATGATGTTCTACTTTTAAAATATAAAAATCTTCAAAAACTTTTTGATAAATTTAAAAATAAAAATCCTTTAAAGATAACGGCTTCTTTAGAAGTAAAAAATATAGTTGAATTGTTTAATTCATTTATAAAGAGCATAATAGAAAAAGATTTTGATAAGATTAAATTAACTTTACAAGAAATGAACAAATGGCCAGAAAAGTTTTCTGATCGTTTTTTGGATAAATATAAAGATAAATTAGTTGTATCGTTTAAAAAGTTAATTGAGGAAATAAGGGATTATATTTTAAATATTGGAAATGAAGATTATAATGAATCTTCTAAAAATAAAGATAAAATTGCTTTATTACTAGATGAGATAACCAAAATATTATTCGATTGATTTTAATGATTCAACCATTTTAACCTTTTTAATTTTTTTGTTTAAAAACAAGGATACAACTAAAGCAGTTCCACCGGTAACTAAAAATCCATACATATATGAATACCAATAAATGTGATACATAAAGGTTAAAAGTGAAGTGATATTAACACTTAAAACCATATATGTCATTGGAAAACCAAATAGTAAACCGAGAAGCCCTCCAATAACAGCATCAACCATCAATTCTATGGTTAATGTTGAAGCAATGCTTTTAAATTTAAATCCTAAAACCTTCATTGTAGCAATATCTCTAGTTCTTTCAGAGATATTTAAAGAAGAGAGATTATAGATAACAACAATACATAATAAAACTGCAAAGATTTTTATAACATCGGTCATCAGTTCAATTGAAGACATGATTTCATGTGCTCTAGTCATCATATCATCATAAGTATTTATTGAGCTAAATAAATTGCTTTGTAAAAGATTCTCTTTGAGATTATCATTGGAGATATCTTTTTTTCCATAAATGTAATATACGGGAACTGAACTTATATTTTCTGAATAATTAGCGGATAAATCATAGATTCCGTGAAGTATTGATGATTCGAAAATTCTATTGATTTTTTTGGTATAAGAATTTGAATTAATAGAAATGTCTATCTCATCTCCAACTTTAAGATTTAATTTATCGGCAGTAGTTTTATCAATATTTAAACCTGGATGTTCGTTGATAGCTGGAAAATATGAAGAGTTATTTTCAAGAAGATAAACAGGAGAAATTATATAGGATGTTTCTGAAATTAAAGTAGCGCTATAACTTGAAACAATTTCAACTTTTTCTACGCCTTCAATAGTATAAATATCTTCTTTTATGTTTTTATTATTTTCTAATCCTTCAGCGGATATTTTCATATTGATATTAGCATTGTAATCATAGAATATTCCATAATTTAAAGTATCCATAATTCCAAACCCACAAACAGCTAAAGATGAACAACCTAAGGTTCCTAATATTACCATAATTGTTTTAGCCTTGCTTTTAGAAATATTTCTCAAAGCCATTTTTAAAGACAAAGAGGTATGCTTATAATAAAAACTATTTGGATTTGGTACATGTTTTTGAGCAACGCTTATTTTTGGTCTTAATGTTTTTACGGGTTTCTCTTTAATGACATTTCGTGAGACAAAAAATCCACAAATTATAGTAATTAATAACATTGATATAAGCATTAATAAGGCTTGCCAAGAGAAAAAAGGAGTGGTGGTTTTTGGTAAATCCCAGAGTAAATTGTATTTAACTTCAAGAACAGGTGGAATAATAATTGGTCCCAATATCATTCCAAGAAGTGATCCAAAAAGAGTTAAAAAAGTTCCTATTCCCATATAGTGAATGTAGATATTTTTTCGAGGGACCCCAATTGCTTTTAAACATCCAATTTGTGATCTTTGTTTAATTATTATTTGTGTAATTGTTGTTAAAATGATTAAGGCGGATACTAAAAAGAAAATTATTGGGAAAACATATGGTAATTTTCCTGCTTGAGTAACATCTTGATTCAACATTTGGTAGGATTCAAGATATTCTTTTTCGGTGGCTAACATTAAATTGTTTTCTTTTTTGCTTTCGTAATATTGTCTAATTTGTTCTAAAGTATTGTCGTTACTGAGGGAATTTTTTGCTTTTATTAAATATTGATTAGAAAATGAGTCTAACTTAGAAGAAATGAGATCTTCTAAAGAAGAACCCATGAATAGACTAATTAATCCATCAAGAGAATCATAATTATAATTATTTTTTATCAAATTTAAAATTAGCTCTTTTAAATATTCAGGAGACATATATCCTAATGATGAAGAAAAAGAAGAATTTTGTACCCCTTCTGGATGATACATTTCTCCGGTTATTTTTATACTGAAATTAATTTTTGATTCCAACAAAATATTAGTGTCATTTGTCTTTAAATTATCTAATATCCTACTATATTCTAAAAGTGAATTTTTTAAGAAATTGTTACAAGTTATAGAAAAAGAATCGCCTATTTTTAAATTTTCACTTTGTAAAAATTTTCCCATAGCAAGATAGCCATATTCACCGGAAATAAGGATTGGATGAGATAATGTATTTTCTGAGTCTGAAACAATTATATTTATGCCATTTTTCTTAAAATCTACAGGCATATAAGTTCTTTTTTCTATAGTTTCAATTTCTTCAATTTGTGAAGGCAAATTTATAATATCTTTTTTATCATAGCTATTAGTTGTTACATATATATCAGCATAATTGCATGAAGAATATAAATTATTTGCTCTTTTTTCAAGCTTATTAGCATTAGAAATTAAACCGGCAAATAAACAAGTAGAAAGAAGTGAAATTAAAATTATAGAGATGAATTGTTTCCAATCTTTTTTTAAAGTTCTCAACAAATCTTTAAAAAGTATAGCGGATGTTGATAAATTCTTTTTTACCATACTATATCATCAACTTTCTTACGATTTTCTATTTTTTTATTTTCGATAATTTTACCATCGCCAATTCTAATTAGACGAGTTCCTAATTCAGCAAGATTAGAATTGTGAGTTACTACGACAATGGTAGTTTGATATTCTTCACATAGTGAAAGTAAAAGTTTAATAATTTCTTTTCCGGTTTTACTATCGAGGGCGCCAGTAGGTTCATCACATAATAATAATTTTGGATTTTTTACTATTGCTCTTGCAATAGATACTCTTTGTTGTTCTCCACCTGATAATTGAGAAGGAAAATTTTTCATTCTTTTCGTTAAACCGACATTTTCCAATAATTTTGATGTTGATAAAGGATTATTTACAATACTAGCAGCGATATTAACATTTTCATAAGCTGAAAGATTGTTCATTAAATTATAAAATTGAAAAACAAATCCTATATCATTTCTTCTGAACGATTCTAGTTCTTTATAAGAAGCTTTTCCAATATCCTTGTCATCAATTATATAGTTTCCTGAAGTTAAATTATCCATACCTCCTAAAATATTTAGCAATGTAGTTTTTCCAGCACCAGAAGAGCCTAAAATGATAACAAATTCTCCTTTATCGATAGAAAAAGAAATGTTATCTAGAGCTTTAATGGTATTATCGCCACTTTTATATTCTTTGCAAACGTTATTAATTTCTATATAAGACATAGTACTCCTCTTTAATAAAATAATAAATTCAATCTTATATTTTTCTACTTTTCAATATTAGCTTTAAAAATATCAGTAACATCGGAAATAGTGATAAATGCTTTATCATCTATTGTATGAACGATGTTTTTCATTTTAATAACTTGAAATCTGTTGACAACGATGTAAATTATTTTTCTATCAGTATTTGAGTAATAGCCTTTGGCTGGGATAATTGTTAGACCTCTAAATGTTTTGGATAATTCAGCGGCAACTTCTTGATCTTTTGTTGTAACAATCATAGCGGCCTTATTTTTATCGATACCATAGACGATAAAGTCTACTGTTTTTAATCCGCAAAGATAAGTGATTATTGAATATAATGGCAACGTCCAACTTTGGACGACAATTCCACATATGATATAAAGAATAAGGTTATAACTCATAACAAAAGTTCCGACAGTTATTCCTAGTTTTTTGCTAAAAATTACAGCTAAAACTTCTATACCATCCATAGCGCCTCCAAAGCGTACAGCTAAACCTGATCCAATACCAGAAAGAATACCGCCAAACATAGCGCATAAAAGTAAATCATTTCCAGCAACTGGAGAAGAAGTAGATACGTCAATTGGAAGAACGTCAGTTATCAACCAAGCACTTAGAGAATAAATTATGACAGTAAAAAGAGAATATACAGTAAAACAAGCTCCTTGTTTTTTAAATCCAAATATAAAAATTGGAACGTTTAATAAAACTAAAAACAAAGACAATGTTAAAAATTCTGGAGTTATTTGATCGAGAAACATTGAAGTACCAGATATGCCACTATCGTAAAGAGAAACTGGCTGCAAAAACATAGTTACTCCAACAGAATTAATGATACCAGCTATAAATAATGCTAAAAAATTAACCCAACTTAGTTCTTTAAGTTCTTTTAAAAAATTAGAAAAAAATTTTTTCATCAGTTCCTCCGTTTCTATATATCTTTAATATATTAACATAGAATGTAATTCTTAGATAGCTTGCTATGTATACAAAAATTAAATTTTGACAAAAAATTTTGTCTTTGCTGAAAATATGTTTTTTCAAAAAATGTGACAAAAAAGAACAAAATTCTTTTTTATTGTTTAACCAAAAAATAAGAAGTATAATTTATTTATGAAAACACAAAATAATAGTCAAATTAAAATTATTCATTCCATTGCTTCGATAATAATTGATTCGCTTTCAATTATTTCTTCAATTATTATACTAATAGTAGAAAGCTTATATAATTGGAGTTCATGGTGGTGGATAATTTTAACTCCTGTTATTACTTTTGCTTGATTATGGATACTTTTATATTTGTTTGTTTTTGGAATATCATTTACATGTTCTAAAACAAAACAATATAAATCTATAAGTAAGTTTTATCATTTTATGTTCAATTTGGGATATAGCTGTTTAATAGGTTGCGGTAGAATTACTATAAAGGTTAAAGGATTAGAGAAAATGCCTGAAGATACTCATTTCCTTTTGGTTAGCAATCATCGTTCAAAATTTGACAATATGATCCAAAGTTATGTACTAAAAGATTATAATATCGCTTATATTTCTAAGCCTTCGAATTTTAAAATCCCTTTTGGAAATAGATATATGAATAGAAATTTATATCTAAAATTGAATAGAGAATCTTTAAGAGAAGGTATTAAAACTATTTATAAAGCTATTGATTTATTAGAAAATAATATTACTAATATAGGTATATTTCCTGAAGGAACAAGATCATTAGATGGTAAATTAGGAGAATTTAAACCAGGAAGCTTTAAAATTGCTACAGTGGCACAAAAACCAATAGTTATTGTCAGCATGAAGAATACTGAAAAAATTCATAAAAATTTTCCTTTTAAAAGAACAATTGTAGAGATGGATATCATCGATGTTTTATATGATGATGTTCGAACAATGAATACTATAGAATTATCTGAAAAAGTAAGAAATATTATAGATGAAGATTTAAAAAACGAAAAGGAGGTTTAAATGACATACGTTCTTTTTAATTCATTAGCTAATAATCATAAAGGTGAAGAAAACTCTAGAAAAGCATTAGAAGGTAAATTTTCTAGTGATTCCGTTTTCGAAGATTTGACAAAAATTGTTGATTTGAAAAAATATTTAGAAGAAAAAAGTATAGAGGATAAAGTTATTTTAACAGGTGGAGATGGAACACTTAATCATTTTGTCAATGAAATAGGTAATCTTGATATTAAATGTGAAATAGATTATTGTCCTTCTGGATCTGGAAATGATTTTTATACTGATGTAGCAAATTTTGAAGATTCTAGAGCAGTAAGAATTAATGAATTTATCAAGGATTTACCAATAGTAACTGTTAAAGGAAAAGATTATCGCTTTATTAATGGTGTTGGATTTGGAATAGATGGTTATTGCTGTGAAAAAGGTGATGAAATTCAAAGAACATCAACTAAAAATGTTAATTATGCTTCTATTGCCATTAAAGGAATGTTAATGTTTTATAAGAGCACAACAGCAACTGTTACAATTGATGACAATAAGCCTGTTACTATAAAAAAAGCTTGGCTCGCTCCTACTATGAAGGGAAAATATTATGGTGGAGGTATGAAAGTTACTCCGCTTCAAGATCGCAATTCTAGTGATAAAAAAGTTTCTTGTATGGTTATGCATGGGTATAGTCGATTAAAAACGTTGATTATATTTTCTAAAATATTTAAAGGTGAACATGTTAAATATAAGAAAAATGTTTCAATATTTTCTGGAAACACAATCAAAGTTGAATTTAATTCACCTCGTTCACTTCAAATTGATGGTGAGACAATTCTTGGTGTAACCTCATATATTGTTCATACAAAATAATTTATAAATTGTGTTGAAAGATAGAAATATTATTCTATTACTCAACACTTTTTTGAATAATATAATAAATATATACTTATTAATAGATAAAGTTTATAATCTTTTTTGGAAATGAGTGACATATGGAAGAAAAACAACAAATAGAACAGAAAAATGACCAAAATCTTTCTTCAAAAAAGAAAATAAATTGGAAAGAGTTAGGAAAGAAAATATTAAATTATGTGATAAAAACGACTAATGGGATGGCTTATGGTCTTTTTGCCACGCTTATTGTGGGCACGATAATAAAGCAGATAGGCCAATTATCTAATGTTGATTTTATTATTAATATCGGAAGTATTTTACAGGGGTTGATGGCTCCTGGAATTGGATGTGGTATTGCATTAGCATTGAAATTAGAACCTCTCCCAGTAATTGCTGCGACTGCTGTTGGGGCGTTAAGTGCTTCTATTAGTTTTACTGGTGGCAAGGCGAATAATAATCCTTTATTAATTTATTTTGCTGTAATTGCTGCTATAGAAATATATCGTTTGATTTTTAAGAAAAAAACACCAGTCGATATTCTTTTAATACCATTTTTTATGATTATAATTGGATATGCTGTTGGGTGTGCATTAGAATTTCCATTGAATCAGATAATTTATGGAATTCAATGGCTTATTAATACTGCAACAGAATATGCTCCAATTCCAATGGGAATTGTTATTGCTGTAATTATGGGAATGGCTTTAACTGCACCTATTTCTTCAGCAGCTATAGCAATAGCTTTATCACTTGGAGGAATTCCTGGTGGTGCAGCGGTTGTCGGATGCTCGGTGCAAATGATTGGATTTGCTGTGCAATCTATCAGAGATAACAATATTGGAAAAGTTATATCTATTGGAATTGGGACTTCAATGTTTCAATTTAAAAATATATTAAAAAAGCCAGTTATTTGGCTTCCAACTATATTAACAAGTGCTATTTTAGGCCCTATTTCAACAGCAGTATTTAAAATGACATCTACACCTGCAGGTGCTGGAATGGGAACGTGTGGACTTGTTGGACAATTAGGAACTTTAGAGAGTATGGGATATAATAATCCTATGGCTTATATTGGAATTTTAGTTCTTCATTTTATAGCTTCAATAATTTTAGTTTTCTTATTTGATTTATTATTTAGAAAACTAGGAATTATTAAAAAAGGTGATTTTGAAATATAGTTCTAACAAAAAAACTATTAAGGCTTAGAATTGAAAATCTAATACCTTAATAGTTTTTTTATTGATCATCTACACCTGTAATACTAATTCCAAAGCCATCGTTTCCTAGATGAACAAGGAAGACTGGGCCAACTCTATCAATCGTTGAAATCGATATGTTTTGATATTTTTCTTTTACCATCTTTTCCATTTTATCGATGTTTTCTTTATTTGGGCCAAGATAGGCAAATCTTAAATAGACTTTTTTATATTTTTTGGAATATTCTTCTATAAAATTCATAAAGTAGGAAATGATTTTTGGTGTAACTCTTTCTTTTTTAGTTAATTCTAATTTTCCATCAATCATTTCAATTACTGGTTTTATTTTAAATAAAAGACCAATTGCACAAGAAATTTTTGAAAGTCTACCACCTCTAAAAAGATGTACTAAATCTAAAAGAGTAAAAGCGAGGTGGGAATCGTGGCAATAAATATTAGCTTTAGCTGCTAAATCTTTTCCGGAGATATCTTTATCTCTCCAATAGGAAAGGGCTATTAAAATATTGGTTATTCCGTAGTTATTAATATTGGTATCAACATTATATACATGATTTTTTTGATCATCATCTAAAGAATCAATAGCCATATTTGCGACATTATAGGTTGTAGAATTTTCTTTTGACATGGTCATAATGATAATGTCTTCATATCCTTCAGAAAATAATTTTTCTAGAGCTAAGAGAAATTCACCGGTAGAAGGGGAAGAAGATTTTAAATTTTTTGTGCTTTCCAAGCGTGAAATAATGTCTTCATCTTTTAGGTCTAATTCTCTTTCTTCTTTTCCTTCAATCATTACATGGAGTGAAACTTGTTCATATCGGAAGGCTTGAACAAATTCTTCAGGGACAATAGTTGTAGAGTCTACTATAAAAGCGATTTTGTTATTCATTTTTTCTCCTTTACATAAAGCAACATATACATATAAAAGATTTTCTTAGAATAAATAATATAATTTAATTATCTAATCTACATTTATTTATTATGATTTAAATAAAAAAATATAATCAGTTATAAGAAGTTACATATATACAAAAAATAGTATCCAATTGCATTCATATAGCTAATTTTTTTCGTAATCATTAACTATGTACAAATTATACAACCTATTATTTTTTAATTCTACATATTTTAGAATTTAAATAGGAATTTATTTGTCATTTTTGAAAATATGGCATTCAAAAAAGCGTGATAATAAAAAAACTGATACTTTGCAGTACTAGCTATATTTTCTTAATGGTGCCGACGAAAGGACTCGGACCCTCCACCTACTGATTACAAGTCAGTTGCTCTACCTGATGAGCTACGTCGGCAATTGCTTTCATTTATGGTGGACACTACAAGGATCGAACTTGTGACCTCTTCCGTGTGAAAGAAACGCTCTCCCAACTGAGCTAAGCATCCGCGCATGTTTAATTCTATCAGTTAAGATATTATTTTGCAATAGTTTTTTTGAATTTTAAGAAAAATAGTTTTTAGTTTGTTCTTATTAATTTTTATAAACATATTTTATATTATGAAATATGAATTAATAAATGCATTGGTGACGCCTTTTGATGATAATAATCAAATTGATTTTGATATATTAAAAAAATTAATAGAAAAAACTGAACATTATCATGATGGTTATTTAATTGCTGGAAGTACTGGTGAAGGCGATAGTTTGACCGAAAAAGAAGTTCAGAGTTTGATAGATTTTTTAGCACTATATAAATTTCAAAAAATACTATGCATCTGTGAAGATTGTACGCAAAAAGTTATCGATAAAATATCATCATTAAAAATACCTAAAGATTTTAAGATTCTTTTGCGTATTCCATGCTATTATCTTCCAAAAGAAAGCGGAATTATAAAACATTTTGTTCAAATATTTAATAGATTTAAACAATATCAATTTATTATTTATGATATAAAGAAAAGAACTAATAGTACAATTTCTATTGATGGCTATAAAAAGATATGCAATAATTGTAAAAATTTTTATGGAATTAAAGATTGCAATAATGATTTTTTTAAGATAGAAAAATTATCCAAATTTACTAATGTCTATTGTGGAAATGATGAAAAGATTAAAGAATATTTAAAACATGGAGCGATTGGTCATATTTCTGTTTGTTCAATTTTTGAAGAAAACTATTTTTTAAACTTGGATTCAAAATTGAATTTTGAATATTCAAATCTCCCTAATCCAATTGGAATTAAGAAAAAATTAAAAGAATTAGGCTTTTCTTCAATGAATTTGCGATTGCCTTTAGATTTTTAATTGTCATAAATTGATTTTTGTCAGTTTTTTGTCTTTTTGAAAAATACTTTTTGAGTATAATAAAATTATGGCAAAAAGTTTTGGTAACTGGTTCTATAGCATCAAAAGTGAATATCGAGTGATTTTACTCGGAAATTTGTTTTTGCTTGTTTTGTTTTTCTCATTATTCTTTTTATTCTTTAATGGGAATATTGATTGGCCATTAGGAGTTTTGACTGCTATTCCTTTTGCAAATTTAAATTATTTTTTATTTATAAAATCAGTAGATGGGGTTTTGGCAACAAAATCCAAAGGCATTTTTAGAATTGATTTTTTTGTGCGATATATTATTCTTTTAATTCCAATTGCCTTATCTTTAATTTTATGGTACTATTCAATAAGAGTTATAAACCCTATAGCGATAGGTATTTCTTATATAGTTTATAGAATTGGGTTATACTTGCCATTTATCAAGGATGTGGGAAATGAGTAGTATATTGTTTAGTTTAGGAGTCCATGCAACTGAAGGATTACCAGGCGAAATTTATAGCAGCATAATTCTTATGTGCATATTATTAATTTTTTGCATTGTTGTTAAAATTAAAGCCCACTTTACCGATCCTTTAAAAAGACCTAAGGGAATTGTTTTTATTGCAGAAACTTATGTTGGATATATAGATTCATTAGTTGAAGAAAATATGGGAAAACAATTTAAATTTTTGAGTCCATATTTTGGCTTTTTAGCGGCATATATTTTTGGATCATTTTTGATAGGCGTTTCTGGTCTTCCTTCTCCTTTAACTTTCTATTGGATTCCATTTATGTTAGCATTAGTGACATTTTTAATGATTAATATCACATCGCTATATTACAATAAATGGAAATATTTTAAGCAATTTGTTTTCCCAATTCCTATTGTAGGTATTTTCTCTCTTTTTGCTCCACTTTTATCTTTGTCTTTGCGTTTATTCGCCAACGCTTTAGCTGGTTGGATTATGTTATATTTGGTTTATTCTTTATTAGAGAACTTAAGCGCTATGATTTTCGGAGGATTGCCTTTCTTTATAGCTCCTTTTATTACTCCGATTCTTCATATGTATTTTGATTTATTCTCTGGTTTTATTCAAACAACAGTTTTTGTATTATTATCAATGTTGTTTATTAGTAATGAGGTTCCAGATGCTGAAGATTTGGAACAAAAAGTTGCAGTTGTTGCAAAAGATTAATTATGGTATCTAAGGAGGTTTATATATGGATGCAAATAGTTTGGTAAGAGGACTTGCTGCTATTGGTGCTGGTATTGCAGTTCTTGCTGCTGTCGGACCTGGTATTTCAGAAGGTATGTGTGCAGCTAGTGCGGTTAGTTCTGTTGGTCGTAATCCAGATGCTTATAAGAAAATTCGTTCTACTATGCTTCTTGGTTGTGCATTAACAGAAACATCTGCTTTATATGGTCTTTTAATTGCTATTTTACTTATTGTTTTCGGTGTAATGTAATATTGTCTTATGTTAGTTTTACAATCTTTATTTCCTGGTGCTCAGGACATTATAGATAAGCTTTTTCCAAGTGGTTGGCAACCATTTTTAGTGCAATTTATTGCAATGTTAGTTTTGGTTGCAGCGTTTTTTATACTTTTGTTTAAACCTGTTAGAAAAATAATCACAACAAGACAAGATCATATCGAAGCAAATATTAAGGAAGCTGAAGAAAAAAGATTGTCAGCAAATGAGTATCTTTCTAAATCACAAGAAGAAATTAAAGTTGCTAAAATTAAAGCGCAAGATATTATTGTTGAAGCACAAAAAACTGCAGAAAATGAAAAGAATAAAATTATCAATGCTACTAAAGAAGAAGTACGCAATTTAAAAATTGCTGCTGATAAAGACATTGAAGAATCTCGAAGAAGAGCAAAAGATGATATAAAAAGAGAAATCATTGATGTTGCTTTTCAAGCATCTGAAAAGATTTTGCAACGTGAAATCAATGAAGATGATAACGAAAAAGTTTTAAATAATTTTATTGATTCATTAAATGAGGAAGAAAAATAATGAATAGATTGAAAGCTTCTTCACGCTATGCTGCAGCTTATTTTACAGCAATGGAACGAGAACATATATCTGAAGAAAAAAAAGAAATTGAAGATTTTTTAGAATATTTAAATAATGATATTGTCTTCAAAAAATTTTTGATTTCACCTTCTTTTGATAAATTTAAAAAAATTAATATTTTAAATGAATTAAAAGATAGAAAAATAATTTCTAATAAATTATGTAATTATTTGAAAATCATTCTCGATAACAAAAGAAGCTTTTATTTAGTTGATATTTTAGAAGAAACGGTAAAAGAAGCTGATAATATTGAAGGCATTAAATGCGGAATTTGTTATACAGCTTTTGAATTATCAAATGAAATGAAAAACAAATTGACTTCGGCTATAAGTAAAAAGTTAAAAGCTGAAGTTAAATTGAAATTTATATTGCAAAAGAATTTGATTGGCGGTGTAAAAATATTTATTGATGATCGCCTATTTGATAGTTCTTTAATTGCTATGAATGATACTTTAAAAACACAAGTTGAGGAGGGCGAATAAATGGAAATCAAACCATCAGAAATCAGTGCTCTTATAAAAGCACAAATCAACGATTATGATAGTAAATTAGAAGATAATGATGTAGGAACTGTTGTTACTTTTGGCGATGGTATTGCTACTATTTATGGTCTTTCAAATGCTATGAATGGTGAATTACTTATATTCCCCCATGATGTATATGGCCTAGTTATGAATCTTAATGAGGATTCTGTAGGTGCTGTTTTGTTTGGTAATGCTGATTTTATTAAAGAAGGCGATATTGTTAAAAGAACGAAACAAGTATTTTCAGTTCCTGTTGGTGAGGCTCTTCTTGGACGTGTTATAAATGCTTTAGGACAACCGATTGACGGAAATGGAGAGATTAAAACTACAGAATTTCGTCCTGTTGAAAAAATAGCTCCAGGTGTCATGACAAGAAAAAGCGTTGATGTTCCTTTAGAAACAGGAATTAAAGCTATCGATGCTATGATTCCTATCGGTAGAGGACAAAGAGAATTAATTATTGGTGATAGACAAACTGGAAAAACTGCTTTGGCAATAGATACAATAATAAATCAAAAAAATAAAAATATGATTTGTATTTATGTTGCTATTGGACAAAAAAATTCTACAGTTGCCAGATTAACTGAAAAACTTAGAAGAGAAGGTGCAATGGACTATACAATAGTTTTATCTGCTTCTGCTTCTGAACAAGCTCCTATGTTATATATTGCTCCTTATGCAGGTTGTGCTATAGCTGAGTATTTTATGGAACAAGGAAAAGATGTCTTAATTGTTTATGATGACTTATCTAAACATGCTGTTAGCTATCGTGCTTTATCTTTATTATTGAAGAGATCTCCTGGTCGTGAAGCTTATCCTGGCGATGTTTTCTATTTACATTCAAGACTTTTGGAAAGATCTTGTAGATTGAACAAGGAACATGGTGGTGGTTCTATTACAGCTTTACCAATAGTTGAGACACAAGCAGGTGATATTTCTGCTTATATTCCAACAAATATTATTTCCATTACTGATGGTCAAATCTTTTTGTTGAGCGAATTATTTAATGCTGGACAAAGACCGGCGATCGATTCAGGTTTATCAGTTTCTCGTGTTGGATCAGCAGTTCAAACCAAGGCTATGAAACAAGTGGCTGGATCATTAAAAATCGATTTAGCTAATTATCAAGATATGGCTGCTTTTGCTCAATTTGGATCGGATCTTGATGCGGAAACTCAAAAAGTTTTAAATCATGGTAGAAGGTGCATGGAAGTATTAAAGCAATCTCAATATCATCCTTTGACAACAATAGATGAAATTCTTGAATTATTTAATGTTAAGTATGGCTATCTAAATGCTATTGAAATTAATGAAGTTTCTACCTATTTAGAAGAAATGAAAGCGTATATTCATACAAATTATGAAGAATTGGTTTTAAAGTTAAAAGAAAAGATGATATTTGACAATAAACTAATTGAAGATTTTAAATTAGCAATGCTCGAATTTCAAAAATTATATTTGAGCAAGAAAGAATAATATGGGTAGTTCAACTTTAGCCGGAACAAAGCGAAGAATTAATTCTGTTCGTTCTACATTAAAGATAACCTCTGCCATGAAAGTTGTTGCGACAGCAAAATTAAAAGGGTATCGTGACAAAATGGGTAAAGGTAGTTTTTACCTTGACAAAATGAGAGAAGTTTTAGCTAAGGTAACCTGTAATATGGAAGATGATGATCCAGATAACATTAATATGTTTGCTACAGGTGATAAAAAATTAATTTTAGTAATTTCTTCTTCCTTAGGTTTATGTGGAGCTTATAATACAAATATTAATAAACTATTTCATAAAAACTATAAAGAAGGTGATGAAGTTTTAGTTGTTGGCCATAAAATTGCTTCTCATCTTGATTATGAACATATTCCTTATGACGATCAATTTATAAATGCTTATCAAGGTTTTGATTATTCTGTTTCAAGAAAAATAGGAAAATATTTAATGGAACAATTCAAAACAAAAAAATATGGTTCTGTTCTTATTATAGGCACTCATTATGTCAATTCTATTAAATTTCAACCAACAGCTAAGGTACTATTTCCAATAGTTGCTGATGTTAAATCAACTAATCCAGCAGATATTTATGCGATTATTGAACCTAGCCCGCAAAAAGTTTATAAAGAATTATTACCTCAATATGTTAATTCTTTAGTAAATAATATTTTCTTAGAATCAGCTGTTAGTGAATATTCTTCAAGAAGAAATGCTATGGAAAATGCTTCAGATAACGCCGAAGAAATTATAGATGAATTAGAATTACAATATAACAAGGCTAGACAAGCTCAAATTACACAAGATATTACAGAAGTTGTTTCTGGTGCAAACGCTAATAAATAAAGGAGAAATTATGAAGTCTAACGACAGTGGAAAAGTTCTTCTAAATGAAGGAACTATTGTGATGGTTCAAGGTCCAGTAATCGATGTACGTTTCGATGAAGGACATCTTCCTAATCTTTTGAATGCTATTGAAATTCCTTTGCCTGACGGGAAAAAGTTGATTTCTGAGGTTATGCAACATATAGGGGATGATGTTACAAGAACAGTTAGTATGGGTCCAACAGAAGGCTTATATCGTGGAATGAAAGCTTATGATACTGGTTGCCCAATTAAAGTACCTGTTGGACAAACAACTTTGGGAAGAATGTTTAATGTTTTAGGAGATCCTATTGATGATAAGGATTTTGATCAAAATGTTGAGCATTGGTCAATTCATCGTCCAGCTCCAGTTTTTATTGATCAAAAAACAAGTTCGGAGATTTTAGAAACTGGAATTAAAGTTATTGATTTGCTTTGCCCATTTGCTAAAGGTGGTAAAGTTGGCTTGTTTGGCGGTGCCGGTGTTGGCAAAACTGTTTTAATTCAAGAGTTGATGCATAATATTGCTGCTGATAAAGGTGGAACTTCAGTTTTTGCTGGTGTTGGTGAAAGAACTCGTGAGGGTAATGATCTTTATAATGAAATGAAACAATCGGGAGTTTTGAGTCAAACAGCATTAGTGTTTGGTCAAATGAATGAACCTCCAGGTGCTCGTATGAGAGTAGCTCTTAGCGGTCTTACGATGGCAGAATATTTCCGTGATCATGATAAAAAAGATGTTCTATTATTTATCGACAATATTTTCCGCTTTACACAAGCTGGTAGTGAAGTCAGTGCACTTTTAGGAAGAATGCCATCTGCTGTTGGATATCAACCAACATTGGCTACAGAGATGGGACAATTACAAGAAAGAATTACTTCAACAAAAAATGGTTCAATTACTTCTGTTCAAGCAATTTATGTTCCAGCAGATGATTTAACAGATCCAGCTCCAGCGACAACTTTTTCGCATTTGGATGCAAAAATCGTTTTGGATAGAAAGACTTCTGCTTTAGGAATTTATCCAGCTGTTGATCCGTTAGAATCTTCTTCAAATATTTTAGATGAAGCAGTTGTTGGTAAAGAACATTATGAGGTTGCTCGCGGAGTTCAACAAATACTTCAAAGATTTAAAGAATTGCAAGATATTATTGCCATATTAGGCATGGACGAATTAGGAGCTGAAGATAAAATTATTGTTGCTAGAGCACGAAGAATTAGAAATTTCTTGTCTCAGCCATTCCATGTCGCTGAAGTATTTAACAACCAACCTGGTATTTCTGTTCCAGTTCAAGATACTGTTCGTTCTTTTAAAGAAATTTTATTGGGACATTATGATGATCTTCCAGAGCAAGCCTTTTTATATGTTGGTACTATTGAAGATGCAGTTGAAAAAGCTAAACGTTTAAAGGAAGGTAATTAATGCATTTGCAAGTAGTTACTCCATTAGGAATTGTAATTGATAGAGATGGAGTAGATAAACTTAATGTCAAAAGCAGTACTGGTTGGTTAGAAATTTTACCAGGGCATGAAGATTTAATTACACCTCTTGTTCCTGCTGTTTTTCATTACACAACTTCGATGCATATTTATGATTTAGTTATTACAAATGGTGTAATGAATATAGAGAATAAAACAGATTCTGTTACAATTATTGCTGATGCAACATTTTATAAAAATCAAATTGATTATAAAGTTGTTACTGAACTATTGGAAAATGCAGAAAAACGTTTAAAATCAGCAAATAATCGAAGAAGTATTTCAGATATACAAAGTGAAATTTCTGAACAAAGAGCAAAATTAAATTTATTAAACTATCCAGGAAAAAAAAGAATTTAAAATAGTTGTCACACTCAAAAAAACAAGTAGAATTGTTTATATAAAGTGTGGCAACTATTTTTATTAGAAATCTAAACTATTCTTATAATAAACAAACTATCTTTAGAAATTTAAATTTTAGTGCAAAAGCAGGAGAGTTTGTTATTATTTTAGGTCGTTCTGGAACTGGAAAATCTACTCTTTTATATTTAATAGATAAAGATATAAAAATGCAAAAGGGAAAAATCCAAATAATGCCGGAAAATGTAATTGTAAGTTTAGTTTTTCAATCTCCAACTTTTATAAAAAATATAAGTGTTATTGATAATATTAAGATTCCTTTAATTGCAAAAGGGATTGATAAAAAAACAATATCAGAAAAATCCGAGTGCATTTTAAAGAAAATTGGAATTTATGATTTGAAAGATCGAAATATTGATGAATTATCTGGAGGACAACTAGCAAGAGTTCAAATTGCTAGAGCATTAATAGTAAATCCAGATGTTTTGTTATTAGATGAACCTACGGGTTCTTTAGATGAAGAAAATGCCAAGTATTTTATTTCCCTTTTTAAGGAACTCTCTTTAAATATACTTGTCATTATGGTTACGCATAGAGAAAATTTTGCTTATGCATATGGAGATAAGGTTTATTTATTAGAAAATAAAAATTTGACATTAAAATTTGAAAAAGAAAATTTTGAAAAGAAATCTATATCTTTTAAAGAAGAAATTGAAGAAAAAAATATAAAAATAAAATATTCTTTAAAAATTGGATGTATTTTTTTGAAAAGTAAATTAGGGAGAAGCTTGATTTCAATGTTCTTTTTAACTTTAGTCTTTTCAATGATGAGCTTATTTCTCGATGTTATGAGCAATACAAGAAATATATTTTTTGATGCAGCAAAATCATTTGCAAATTATAATGTTTGTCATGTATCAAAAATTGAAAATGAAAAATTAGATGACAATTTATCATTAGTTAAAAAGACTTTTCCAAGTGAATTGGAGAAAAAATATGAACTATATATTTCTTTTGACTATATTTTAGGAAATACTATTAAAGTTTTAAATTCTGATGAAACAGAATATATCGATGCTAATTTTGAACCGATAATAGGAGAAAATAATTTTAAATTACTTTGTGGTAGAAATATTCTCCATGATAATGAAATTTTAGTAAATAATGTTCTATCTTCTGAATTGAAAATGAATTTAGATGAATTGTTAGGGAAGAAGATAGAAATTAATAAAGCGGTTCAAATTATTTCAGAAAAAAATAATAAAAAATGTTTTGACACTATGATGTTTAATCAAAATTATATTATTGTTGGGATAGTGGATGAAATAATAGGACTAAATAGTGGAAAAGCCTATTATTCTTATGAAAATATGTATCGAAAATTAAGTACCTATAATTTAATTAATGCAAGTGAGATATTTGAAAAGAAAGTTACAATTATCGATAGAATAAAAAATGCTACAGAAGATGATTTTGTAAAGTCTTATAAAGCATTAATTGTAACTGATGAACCTACTGAATTAAAAAAATATTTAAATGATTCATTTGAAGTTACTTCTACAGCATTATCTTATATTGAAAATAGCGAGAGTATTGTAAATAGTTTTCTTTCGATAATGGAAATTTTTTTGATTTTAATTGCCATAGGGGCTTTTTTATTAGAACTTTTTACTATAGGTACAATATACGAAGAACAAAAAAAGATTTTAGCTCTGTTTATAACTTTTCATCTTAAGAAAAATAATTTTGAGATGATTTATTATTCTTTATCATTTATTTACTCTTTTATTTCTTTTTTATTATTTTTCCTTTTTAAATTGATAGAAGTGGTTATATTTAATTGTTTGATAAAAAAATATGGATTTATTACTTTTTTAGATTTTACTTTTATAAATATTAATAATATTATTATGCTAATTGTCATTTTTACTTTATCATTAATAGCTTCTTCATTAGTTTTATATTTATTAAAAAAGAAAAATCTAGTGTTAAGTTTGGCGGATGAAGTATGTTAGAGTGTGAAAATTTAACGGTGATTTATTCTAATGGTGTTAAAGCATTAGATAATGTTAATCTGAAATTTAGTAATACAGGATTATATTATATAATTGGTCATTCAGGTTCTGGCAAAAGTACTTTTTTAAATGTTTTATTAGGAAAAATAAAAAAATATGAAGGTTCAATTAAGTTATTTTCAAAAGAAATTAATAAAATGAATGAGAAAGAACTAGATGAAATTAGAAAAAATAAATTGTCTATTTCGTTTCAGAATGCTGAGATGGAAAAAGAACTAACTATTTATGACAATTTAGATTTTATTCTGCAAAACAATATTAAAAAGAAAAAAGAAAGAAGAAAAATAATATATAAAATATTAAAGGAATTAGAAATATTCAAAATAAGAAATAAGACTATAAATAAAATTTCTGGAGGGGAAAAAGCGAGAGTAAATATTGCAAGATGTTTAATAAAAAAGAGTTATATTTATTTTTTGGATGAACCATTAAATGGTTTGAATAAAAAACTTAGAGAAAAAGTAAATTTAATCTTAGAAAATTATGCTCAAAGAAGTTTAGTCATTGTAATAACTCATCAAAAAGATGAAATATGCTCTAAATCTGGAATAATTAATTTTGTCGATGGAAAAGCAATTAAAATAAAAGAAAATCAAATTGTCGAGAAGAAAAGATTAATAATTGCAGAAAAAGAAAATATAAAATTAAGGTATACAAAAAAGAGTATTCGAAAAATCATTTATAATAAATTTAGAACGATGTGTACTATGCTTACTATTATAGTAGCTTTAGTTACTTTTGGAATTGCTAATCTTTTAACTATTGGTGTATCAAAAGATATTGAAAAGTCATTGACTAGCAATATAGTAAAGAATTCTATTTCTGTCGAGAAGAAAAACTATGTTTCTTTAAATGATGAAAAGAAAAATATTTTGGATTCAGAAATAGAAAAATTATATTGGATATATAAAGATAATATTTTAGAAAAAGGTTTTTATTTTGATATTAATTTTGAAAGTAATTTTCCTAATAAGAACAAAGTTAATTTATTGATAAATGATAAGGAAGTAAATATTCCGACATTAGATACATCACTTTTGAAAAATTTTAAATTACCTTATGAGGCAAATGTTTCTGTAAAAGATAATAATATGAAGTATGACGAAATATACTTGATTTTAAATGAAAGACAATACAAAGATATTTTTAAAAACAAGAAAATACAAAATGTCTGTGAAGATAATAATATATTTTTATATTTTCAGTTTTCCAATATTGAATGGAATTATCATTTTGAATATTTAATTAGAGTTAAAAAAATATTTTTAGGAGAAAATATATCACTGGTTCATTGTAGTGGAAATTTCTTGAAACATCTTTTAATTGATGAAATGGAATTGCTTTATAGTGATAATTTAGAGTCCACAGATAAATATCCTTGGACATATAAAAGAAAAAGTTATTGCTTAATCAGCGAAGATAAAAAGGAGGAGTTTCTTTCTAAATTATTAAATGATAATAGATTTAAAAATTATAATCCTTATATTCTAGATGAAACATTTCCTTGTCGAATATGTTTTTATGAAAGAACTAGTGAGAGAATTGATTTAGAAGAAGTTATAAGAATAGGCAAAAGTAAGGCAGGATTACAAAAATATTCATTGACAACAGGAATGTATCAATATGGAGATGAAGGAATTTATGCTGGCTTTGATCGTCCTTTTTATGTTGCTTATGGAAAAGATAAAATCAATAAATTGATTGATAAATATGATATTTCTACTACGCCGATATTGACTTCTTTAAATATGAAAATAGATGATAATATCGCTGGAGGTGATATTTATTCGAGTTCTAATAAAAATAATTTTTTGCTAGAAACTATTTCTGATTCAGAAGATTTAAAAGGAAGAATAAAAATATCATCATCTCTTGCTAAAAAATTAGGAATAAATTTAAATTTATCAAATAAAATACATTATGCTTATTTAGCTAAAACAATTTATAAAAAAGAAAAGTACTATCATATTTTTAAAACTGGAGATTTGGAAGTAGCGGAAATTATAATGGATGAAAAAAATAAAATTTATCAAAATGCAGAATTCTGGACCATTTTTGGAATTACAAAGTTATTAAATGAGGAGGCATGCAATATTTCTAAAATAATTTTGACTTATGATGAAAATGCAAATATAAATAATATAAAAAATGAATTTCAAAAGAATTATCCAAATTATTATTTTCAAATTTGTGGTGAAAAAATTGAAAATAGTATACGGCCGATAATAAATTTAATTAAAAATGTACTTTATTTTTTTTCAGGATTATCATGCTTAATAGCTACCTTTTTATTGGCTTTTTCAATTTTATTAGTTGTTATAGAGGATAAAAATGTTATTATGATGAAAAATTTACTTGGAATAAAAAAACATGATATAAAAAATGAATATCATGCTTTAGCTGTTTTTTATTCTTTAATACCAGGTGTTATTTCTTTTTTTACAGTTTATATTATGCAATTTTCTTTGGAAAATATTTTGTCTAATGTTATGAGCAATACAGATTATAAAGCGGGTATTATTTCTTCATTATTGACTCTTCTTTTAAGCTTTTTTATAAGCTTTTCATGTTTTCCATTCATAGATATGAAAATAACTGATGTTTTAGAAACAGGTAATAAAAAATATAGTATCAAGGAAAAAATCAATCGATTTTTGACCAATCGATAGGAGTTAATTTATTTTCTAGAAGTATTTTATTTGTTTTAGAAAATGGATGACTACCGAAAAAACCATTATGTGCAGAAAGTGGAGAAGGGTGTGCACTTTTTATTATGATATTTTTAGAAGCGATTATTTTTTCCTTTTCTTGAGCGTTTTTCCCCCATAAAATAAATACTACCTTGTGATTTAGACCATTTATCTTTTTTATGATTGCATCTGTGAAATCTTGCCATTTAAAATCTTTATGAGATAAAGATATTCCTTCTTCAACTGTTAAAATAGTGTTCAGCAATAGTACTCCTTGTTCAGCCCATCCTTTTAATGAATGTCCTATTGATGTATCAATTGATAAATTTAAGTCATTATTTAATTCGATTAAAATGTTTTTGAGACTTTTTGGAATTTTTACACCAGGATTTACACCAAAAGCTAGTCCAGAAGCAAAACCTTTAGTTTGATAGGGGTCTTGGCCTAAGATAACAACTTTTACTTTGTTTAAAGGTGTTAAATTTAAAGCTTTAAATAAATTTTCTATGGAAGGAAAAACGGTTCTTTCTGCATATGCTTTAAGAACCGTTTTATTTAAATTTTCTTTAAATTCTGGTGATAATTCCAAGTCTTGATAACTATTATCTAAATTTTGGAATATATCGTTTATCATATTAGATATTTGCGTTATGGAAAACTGATTGAACATCTTCGACTTCATCAAGAGCATCGAGTAAGTTCTTTAATTTTTGCTTTTCTTCTCCATCGAGATCGACGACATCGACTGGAATCATTTTAGTTTCGGCTACATCAATTTTTTCAACGCCATTTTGATTTAAAACATCTTTAGCTTTTGCTAATTCTTTTGGAGAAACTAAAACTCTGATAACGTTATCTTCAACTTGTTTAACTTCTTTTACGTCAACTTCATTTAATATTAAAGTTTCTGTTAAAGCATCAACATCGTTTCCAACAAATTCAATAACACCGGCATCTTCAAAGTGGAATGCAGCTGAACCACTTCTGTCAGAAATAGTTCCACCATGATGTGTAACAGCAGCTCTTACATTTGCAAAGGCTCTTTTGTTATTATCTGTTAATGTGTTGATAACAATTGCTGTACCGCCAGGTCCAAATGCTTCGTATCTTCCTGCTTCGTAGCTATCAGCCGAACCGCCTTTAGCTTTTGCAATAGCTCTTTCGATGACTTCTCTTGTGACATCTTGAGCTTTCCATTTTTCAATAGCTGATCTAAGAGCTAAATTTTCTCTTGGGTCTGGAGTACCAGATTTTGCAGCAAGATAGATTTCGCTAGATGCTTTCATATATAACGCACTTTTTCTTGCGTTTGTGGCTGCCATACTTGCAGCGCGTACTTCGTGTGCACGTCCCATATATTAACCTCTCTTTATATATCTTATTAATTTTACCGCTTTTTTTCTTTTCTTTCAAGTAGTGCAGCAATGTAAAATAATAAAAACGCTGAAGAAAAACATCGATTTAAAATGATTGCTTTAATTTATTTTTAACTAATATAAATTAATTAATAATAATTATGTTTTTTTAAGAAAACAATGTTTATAAATTAAGTAAAATTGTTTCAATAAATTTATTGCTTATTATATTTATTGCTAATTTTTCTATTTTCAATTGAATTTTTAAAATGTATTAATTGAAGATAATCTAAATTCTAGATATAATAAAGAGAAAGATTTTGTGAGGGCTTTAGTATGGTTTTAGAAAAGAATTATATTTCATGGGATGAATATTTTATGGGAATTGCAATATTGAGTTCAAAAAGAAGCAAAGATCCTTCAACGAAAGTAGGAGCTTGCATTGTTTCACAAGATAACAAGGTACTTTCTTTGGGATATAATGGAATGCCAATTGGTGTTGACGATAATTTAATTCCATGGGAAAGAGAAGGAAAAGAACTTGAAACAAAATATCCATATGTATGCCATGCAGAGCTTAATGCTATTTTAAATTCTAATCATGATTTAAAGAATTCTAAAATTTATGTTACTTTGTTTCCTTGTAATGAATGTGCTAAAGCGGTTATTCAATCTGGAATTAAAGAAGTTATTTATTTGAGTGATAAATATGAAAATACAAACTCGACTATCGCAAGTAAAAAAATGCTTAATATGGCTGGAATAAAATTGACTAAATATCATGGAAAAATCTTAGTTCCTGAATTTGTTGGAGATAAAGAAAATGTCTGATTTGATAAATGAACAAAATAATACTCTTAATGAAAAAGAAAAGATAGAAAGATTAAAAAAAGATATTAACAAAAAAGCAACCAAAAGAATTATTTATGGAAGTTTAGCAATTATTTTTTGCTATGCAATGATTCTTGGAATTATGTATGGTGTTTCTAATGGCGATGAAAAAACTAGAATGATTGTTCTTATTGTTTTTGGAAGTTTATTAGGAGCAAGTTTATTAGCTTTTATTATTTATGTTTGTCTTAAATCTTATTTTGATAAAAAATATCTTGATCCTGAATATGTTGACAAGCGCAAGCAAAAAATGCAATTGCGAAGAAAAAATAGAAAAGGTGAAAAATGAGTGAAGCGATAAGATTTAGTCATGTTTATTTTAGCTATGAACAAAATAAAGATGTAGTTGAAGCAAGCAAATGCACAATCAATGATGTTTCATTTACTATAAATAAGGGTGAGTATGTGGCTCTTATTGGTCATAATGGGTCGGGTAAAAGTACAATTGCAAAAATAATAGTAGGTATACTTGAAGCTTTTACTGATGGAAATGAAAACGATGGTGTTTATATTGATGGAATTAAAATGACTGAAAATAATTACCAAAGTTTGCAAAAGAAGATAGGTATGGTTTTTCAGAATCCTGATAACCAGTTTATCGGTTCAACTGTTCAGGATGATATTGCCTTTAGTTTGGAAAATGTTGCAATGCCTTATGATCAAATGAAAGTTTTAGTTGAAGAATATTCTAAGAAGGTTGGAATGTATGAATATTTATCACGTGAGCCTTCTTCACTTTCTGGTGGGCAAAAACAAAGAGTAGCTATTGCTGGAACTTTAGTGCGACATCCTGAAATTTTAGTTTTAGATGAAGCTACTTCGATGTTAGATCCTCAAGGTAGAAATGATATTCGTACTTTGATAAGAAATATGAAAAAAGAAAATCCTGATTTAACCATTATTTCTATTACACATGATATTGAAGAAGCTTATCAATCTGATCGCGTTATAGTGATAAATAAGGGAAAAGTTGTTAAAGAGGGAACCCCTGATGATGTCTTTAGTGATGAAGTTCTTATGAAAAAAATAGATTTGACTATTCCTTTTTATAAGCAATTAAAGAACGAATTAGAAAAATATGGTATCGATATTAATGGTGTCGATAATATAGATGAATTGGTGGATAGATTATGTCGATAGAATTTAAAAGTATTTATTTTGATTATAATTCTGGTGATCCATTAGTTTCGCATGCCTTAAAAAATATTAATTTAGAAATAGAGGATCATTCATTTTTTGCTTTGATTGGAGAAACTGGATCTGGTAAAACCACTTTAGCACAACATTTGAATGGGTTACTTTGGCCTAATAAGGGAACGATTAAAATCGATGATTTCTTTATAGATGGAAATGATGCCAAGCTTCAAAAGAAAAAGAAAAAAGGAATAAAAAAATTACGTTCGTATTGTGGTATGGTTTTTCAGTTTCCAGAATATCAACTTTTTGAATCAACTGTATTAAAAGATGTAATGTTTGGTCCTAAAAATTTTGACATAAAGGAAGAAGAAGCTAAAAAAATAGCGATGGAAGCTTTAAATTTAGTAGGATTAGATGAGAGCTATTATGAAAGAGCTCCTTTCGAACTTTCTGGCGGTGAAAAAAGAAGAGCTGCTATTGCTGGAATAATTGCTTTAAAACCAAAAATTTTAGTCTTGGATGAACCTACTGCTGGTCTTGATCCTAAAGGTGAAGATGACATTATGCAGCTTTTCAAAAAAATTTATGATTCTGGTACAAGTATTGTTTTGGTAACTCATAAAATGGACATTGTACTTAGATATGCTACCAAAGTTGGTGTTATGGATCATGGTGAATTAAAAAGTGTTTCCACGCCTTTAGAATTATTTCAAAATGAAGATGTTCTTACTAATTTAAAGATAGAACCACCTAAAGTCTTTTCGGTTGCTCGAAGCTTAATAAAAAATGGTTTGAATATTGATTTAGGAAAAATTAAAGATGTTTCTTCACTTGCTAAAGAAATAGCTAGAGTGGAGGGAAAAAATGAATAATATGGCTTTAGGACGTTATCGTCCTTATCAAACTTCAATTCATAAACTTGATGCTAGAGTAAAAATTATTGGAATGATTTCAGTAATTGTTGCAATATTTTTAAACTATGGATCAACTCCTTTAAATTTTATAGTTTATGGCTTTTTGTTTTTAGGTTTATTCATAGTTATGCTTTTAGGAAAAGTATCTATCCGTGGTGTTTTAAAAGCTTTTAAAGCTATGTGGTTAATGGCGGTATTTATTTTAATTTTTAACATTTTTACGCCGATGAATCAAACTGGTGGATATTTTGATATAAATGGCTTTAAATTGTATTATGCGGCTTTATATAATACAGCTTATATTTTTGTACGTTTGTTTTTAATGATTATGACAACTTCAATTTTGACTACAACAACGGCACCGATGGAGATTACTTTTGGACTTGAATTTTTAATGACCCCTTTAAAATGGATTAAAATTCCTGTTACGGCTTTTGCTATGATCTTAGCTTTGGCTTTAAGATTTATTCCTACATTGATGGAAGATACTCAAAGATTGATGAAAGCTCAAGCTTCACGTGGAGTTGATTTTAAAGAAGGAAAATTTAAAGAAAAAATAAAAGCTATCACTTCACTTATTATTCCTTTATTTTCATCTTCATTGATGAGAAGTGGTGATTTAGCCATTGCAATGGAATGTCGTGGATATGATCCTAAAGCTAAAAGAACACATTATAAAGTAATGCATTGGTCAGTAGCTGATACCATATTTTTAATCGCAATGATGATAGTATTTGCTGGTTCTATTACTTTAGCTTGCTTTGGAATGAATTATGATTTATTTCAAATGTTTTTAGAGTTATTTAAATGAAAAATTATTTGATTATTTTTTCTTATAAAGGAACAAATTTCTATGGTTCTCAAAAGCAACCGGGTTTAAATACGGTTCAGAATTTGTTTGAAGATACACTTTCTAGAATTTATGATGAAAAAATAAAATTCTGTCTTTCTTCACGTTTAGATAGAGGTGTTCATGCCATTTTTATGGGTGGAAATTTTAAAACGTCGAAAGAAAAAATGAAGATGGATAAGTTGAAATATGCTTTAAATAGATTATTTCCATTATATATTCAAGTTATAGATATTAAAGAAGTTGGAGAAGATTTTTCTGCTCGCTATGACTCCAAAAGCAAAACTTATTTATATAGAGTTCATATTGGAGATAGTGTTGATCCTTTCAGGTTTGATTTAACATATCATCCTTTTTTTGAAGTAGATTTTGAGAAATTGAATACTGCTTTAAAGTTATTTATAGGAGAACATGACTTTAAAGGATTTGCTTCTTCGATAGAAGAAAAGGAAAATACTATACTAACGATTAATAATGCATATGCAAAAAAAGTTGATGATGAAATACATATTCGCTTTATTGGAAAAAGTTTTTTGCGTTACCAAGTACGCTATATGGTTGGTATTGCTTTAGAATATTCTTTTGGTCGTTGTAGTTTAAAAGATATTGAAGATAGGCTTAATAGGGGGATTTTATTTGGAAAGAGGACTAAAGCACCAGCAGAAGGTTTATACTTAGAATATATAGATTTCGATTATGAGAGGTCGAAAAATGTTTAAGAAAAATTATCATACTCATACATTTCGCTGCAATCATGCTATAGGCACAGACGAAGAATATGTTCATGAAGCTATTGCTGGAGGATTTGATACTTTAGGATTCTCTGATCATGTTATGTTGCCGAGCTTTTCTGAGCCTAATGTTCGTGGGGAATATATTATGTCTCAAGACTATTATGATTCTATAAATAAGTTAAAAAAAATATATAAAGATAGAATAGAAATATTTTTAGGATATGAGGCAGAAGGTTTTTCTTATTATTTTCCATATTATAAAGAAATTCTCCAAGCTGGAATCATTGATTATTTAATTTTAGGAAACCATAGTATGATGGATGATCACCATCAGATCATTGCAAGGTTTGGACAGCCGACAGCATCAAATATGTATGCTTATAAAGATACTGCTATTGCTGCACTAAATACTAATATGTTTTCAATATTTGCACATCCGGATTATTTTATGGCTGCTGTCCCTGTTATTGATAGAGATGTTATTAAAGTTTCGAAATGTTTAATTGAAAAATCAATTTCTTTGGGAATACCTTTAGAAGTTAATGTTGCAGGTTTAAGAAATGGGAAAAGAAGAATAGGAGAAATAGATCGATATATTTATCCTAATAAAGAATTTTTTAAACTTGCGAAGAAAATGGGAGCACAATTCACTCTAGGATTAGATGCACATGCTCCTTATCAGTTAAATGATGATCATGCTAATAGTTTAGCAGTACGTTTTGTACATGAATTAGATTTACCTATTATAGAAGATATTGAGTTTAGAAAGGGGAGATAAAAGCTATGACTACTGCTGAAATTATTTATTTAACTATATTGATTGTATTTATAATTAATTTTTTCATGATTTTGTTTTTAGTCTTCTTGGAAAGAAAAGACCCAAAATCTATTTTGCCATGGATTTTTGCATTTTTAGCTTTTCCAATACTGTCATGGATTATTTATTTCTTTGTAGGAAAAGGACCAAAAATTAATAGAAAAAGATGGTCTAGACGAAAAAAAATAGCTGATAATATGATTGCTCATGAATTTGCATATGGAAATTTAAAATCTTATGAGAGCGATGATAGAGAAATTAGAGAATTAATCAAATTAAATTCAAATGAATATTTGCAATGTACTACTTATAATGAAACAAAGATTTATACTGATGCTCATGAAATGTATGAAGATCAAATAAAAGATATTAAAGAAGCTAAAGAGACTGTTTTTGTTTTATATTATTTATTTAAAAAAGATGATGCAGGAAGAAGATTTTTAGATGCTATGACTGAAAAAGCAAAAGAAGGTCTAAAAGTAATTTTAGTTTTCGATGATTCAGGAAATCCTAAAACCACTTATAGTTTTTTGAGAAAATTTATTAAAGCAGGTGGAATTGTAAGACCATTTTTCCCATCGCATTTTACTTTGATTAATCATAATTTTGCCTATCGTAATCATCGCAAAATTGTTGTTATAGATAATAAAATAGGATATGTTGGAGGAATGAATATAGGCGTTGATTATCTGTCTCAAGATAAGAAAATAAAGCCATGGAGAGATACACATCTTAGAATTGTTGGAGAAGCTGTTTCTTTATTACAAGTTAGATTTTTACAAGATTTTTCTTATTCTGATCATAATAAAATTTCGAAGAAAAATAAGATGTCTTCAAGTGAGATTTTTAAAGCGGTAAAATATTTTGAAAAAAATATTAAGGAAAAAACAGAACATGTTAATCCTATACAAATTGTTTCTTCTGGTCCCGATAGTAACAAAGAAGAAATTAAAAGAAGTTATTTAAAAATGATAAGCATTGCTCATCATACAATTTATTTAGAAACACCATATTTTATTCCTGATAAAAGTTTTATTGATGCCTTGCTTATTGCAAAATCAAGCGGAGTTGATATCAATTTAGTTATTCCTGGTGTTCCGGATAAAAAGACTGTTTATCATGTTACATATTCTTATTTGGAAGAATTATTAAAAGCAGGCATTAATGTTTATTTATATCCTGGTTTTATTCATTCTAAAATGGTTGTTTGTGATGACAGAGTAGCTTCAATTGGAACTGCAAATTTAGATGTTCGTTCATTTTCTATGAATTTTGAAGTAACAGCTTTAATGTTTGGAAAAAAAGAAGTAATAGAAACTATTCAAATTGCAGTTAATGATATTTCAAAATCGCATAAGCTTACATATTTAGAATATAAAAATAGACCTAAAAAGGATAAAATACAAGAACATCTTTTCCGTCTTTGTGCTCCTTTAATGTAATTAATTTCAAGTTTATTTTTATTTTATTTTCAATGATATCTTCATAAAAAGGAACATAAATTATTTTTTTATCTTTGTTTTTTATTATTGGAAAAATATTGATTAAAAAATTAGGAACATTATGATGTTTTAAAAATTTTATTACATTATTTTGTTTTATATTAGTTTCAATAATATCTTTTTGTTTGGGAGTTTCAATAAAAATAGGAAAATCCTTGATGTTGAAATTTCCAAGCTTTATTTCTATATCAAATTCTTTAAATTTATAATAGCCTTCTTTTTCAATTATGTAGGAATAATTTCTTTTATCTGTTGTGGTTCCAAAAAAGAAATTATTTTTATCTTGAAATAAAGATATGTTATTTTTTAAATTTTCTTCAAATGATTTATTACTTTTTAATCTCATTAGACAGATGTTTATTAAATTGCTATTTGAATATCCTAAGTTATAGTTTAATAGAAAGTTTAATAAACGCTTTTTTTCATTATCATTAAGAGTGCTATATATTTTCTTGGAAATATATTTGCCATTTGCGATATTTTTGATTTTATTTTTTTCTTCTTTAACTTTTTGATTTAAAGAAATTTTTAAATTCTTATAATGATTATAATCGATATTTTTTAGATTTGCTCTAAGAATATTTCTTTGTCTTTCTTGTTCATAATTTGTTGGATCATCATAAAAAGAAATGTTATTTTTGGTTAAATATTCGATTATTTCTAATTTTGTGTAATTTAAAATAGGTCTTATTACAGTAACTCCAAATATATCATTTTTTTCTTTAAGTCCATAATAATCTACGATGTTATTGCGATTTATCTGTAAAATCATAGTTTCAATATCGTCGTTTTTGTGATGAGCTGTTAAGATGAATTTGTTAGGGTGAATTTTAATTACATCACTAAAAAATTTATATCTTATTTTTCTTGCTTCATCTTCAAAATTAACATTATCAGGTATATTAACTTCATGTTCTATGAGTTTTAATTTATTTATTTGAGAGTATTGCTTTACTATTTTTTCTTCTATATATACAGTTGGAGAATCATGGTAATTGATATATATAAGCAATGGTTTATACCCTAATTTGATTAATCCTTCTGTTAAAAAAATAGAGTCAGGACCGCCAGAAAAAGCTACAGGAATTTCATTTTCAGCAGTAATATTTTGATTTGATAATGATTTTTGTAAACGACTAAATTTCATATTTATATTTTAACATTTTTTTAGTTAAATAACTGAAATATTAAGCTTTATAGATAAGTCGGCAAATTGTTGAATCATCAGTTAATTGATGCTTACTTAGATAATCATTTAATATTTGAAGAGAACTTTGATTATTATTGAAGTCTATTTTTTCTATACTTTCAATTCCATCGGTTGAAAATATAATAGTATCTTTATCCTCTAATTCGATAATAAAAGGTTCGTTTTTTAAATCTTTTATTATTCCAAGTGGCGGTAAAAAATTAGTAAATTCTATTGTTTTATGATTGTGTTTTAGAATAGTTTTTGCTGAACCAAATTTATATAATAAATATTTATTTGAATTTTGATCTTTGATAAAAAAATCTGCTGCAATATAATTTTCAACTGTTGATTGACAAATTAATATTTTGTTTAATTCTTTTATTCTTTCGAAAAAATCATTGCCTTTATGTCTTGTTATTTCAAAAAGCCTTTTTGCGAATAATGAGTATTTTCCTGATGATTCAAAATGCCCCATGGCATCAAAAAGAGCAAATTCAAAATATGATTCGTCTTGAAATAAAATTATACTATCTCCATTTTGTCTAGAAAAACTTTTAGTTGCATAATCAAAAGTAAAATGAATTTTATTTGGAATAAATTTATATGTATATGATTGAAATAAAAGGGAATAATAGGTATCTTTACTTATAGTTTTATTTGCTGCTTTTTCTATTATATTTATTTGTTGCGGTGTAAGTTTTTTTGTGGATTTTAAATAATTATCAGCAAAATAAGTAATCACATTATCGCCGAAGATATTATTGAAATAATTGCTGTCAATTGTTATTAATTTTGGATCACAAAGTTCTTTTAATGGTTTGATTATTGTCTTAATTGCACTTTGCTTTCCTTCTTCAATCATTGAATTTTTCATTTCAAGATTCACCATGTCTTTAACAACTTTATAACGATAAATAAGTTTACTTCCATTTGGACAGGAGGTTAAAATTTCTTTTTTAAAATTTTTTTGTAAGGATGATGGAAGAACTTCAGATAAGTTTGCAACATTTGTACAATTTTGAGCTTTTGAACAATTTTTGCATTGGTTTAATTTCAAATTTTCTTTTATATTTGGAATTTCAATATTAGGTATTGGTAGTTTTTCTTCTATTAACATGAGGTAATCTGAGATATTTTTGATTTTTGCTAGAAGAGAAGTTTCGGAAGAATGAACTACAATGATATCTTCTTTTTTTACTATTAAATAGTATATACATAAAGAAATAATTGGAAGATACAAGCTGGTAGTTTTATAAAAAGTTGCAGGATATTTAATACTGAAAAGAATAGAATATAGAATTACAAATATTGGAATTCTAAATTTTTGTTTTAATATGAGCGAAGCAAAGAACGATGAAATTATAATTGAGAGAATTTCTTCTTGAGATTCTAAATAAAATGAATATGAAATTAAACTTTCTATGAAATTTAGACTAAAACGTTCAGATAAATTTTCGTTTTTCAAATTTAAAAGAATTACTAAATAGAATAATATTTTAAAAATTAAATAGTTTTGTTTAAACATTCCTATCAGCAAAAAAATATAAGTCCCATAAAATAGATTATTCTTTTCATTTTGATTTAAATAAAAAGTAAAAAATTGAACTATTAAATATGATATTCCAAAATTGATTAAAATACTTGTTGGACTTTTCTTAAGCAAGTATATAGATATGAATGCTAAGAAATAAAGTGTATTTGTTATATATAGCTGTCTATAAGATTTTTTATATCTTGGAAAGAATAAAAGTACTAAATAAAGAAAACATGCAAGACTCAGTTCTATGCCATAATTTATTGATTTTAAAAAAGATCCGAGAATCAATGCGCTAATTGAAAATATTATAAAAATGATATTACCATTTTTAGTCAATAATAAAAGAAGAATTAAAAAGTATGGATTAAGTGAAAAAGAATCATTACTAAAGGCAACATAAAAACTGCAAAGAATAATACATGTTTGCCAAAGTACATTTTGTTTTTCTTTAAAAAATGCTAGTATTTTGTCTTTCAATTAAAAAACCTCGATTTAATAATATCGAATCGAGGTTAAATAATCTGTCGTTATTTGCCAAAGTCAATTAATATTTTTCCATCTTTTGTTATAAGGTAATTACCATTTGGAGTATATATTTGATAATATTCATCATCTTCGAGTTTTTGAGATAAATCAAATGCTTCATCTAAAGCTTTTTGCGCCTCATTTATTTGTTGTTGCAAGCGTTGTTGTTCTATTTGTTTTGAAACATATACGCCTAAAAAAGAAGAGAAAATAGCGATAGAAATACTAAGCGCTGTCCAGCCGATTATTTTTTCTTTTTTTCTTCTTTCTTTCATTTTGTTTAAGCCTTCTACTATTTTCTAGTTTAGCACATGTGTTTCTTTTAAGTCTAGTGATTGGATTAATAATTTTGCGTTTTATTTTAATAATTAAATTGCTATAGCTTCTTAAAAAATATAATCTGAAAAATTTGAAATAAATATAAAAGCCTAAAATTATAGAAAGAGGATAAAAAATATTTATGATTCGATGACAAGTTTCGTTGATAAAAATATAGTATGTACTACTATAAAATAAGAATAATAAAAAATAGAATGGAAATAGAAATAATTTTCCATGGAAGCGAAAAAATAATCTGTTGAAAAAATCATATGTTAGAAAGACAAAAAAACCAAAAAGAAACGATCCAAAAATAACGCCTGCTTGTTCTCTAAGTGAGGTCACTTGAATAATTTCTTTAATATGCTTTCTTTAGAAGAAATCTCTGCATCATATTTAAGACTGTTAATCGTTCCTTGAATAGATAGAATTTCTTTTGCTGTATCCATGCCATCTAATCCTAAATTAACTCCTGTTATTTTTAAATTTCCAAGGTTGGTTTCCATTTGAAATTCTTTATCATCAAATGCGATAAGTTTTTTGACTCCTTCAATAATCATTTTCTTTCGATTGATTAGTGTTATTTTATTTTGTTGTTCGTTTTCCATATTTTTACCTCATATTAAAATATGAGAAAAATATGTGTTTTATTCTTGAGAGATAACTTCGTACATTTCTTTAGCTTGATCTGTTGTTGCAAAATTAGCTATTGTTTTAATTTTAATTTTTATAGTACGACCATTTGGTGAATTGATTACAATTTCATCGTTTTCTTTTATTTCTGAAGCTGGTTTGGCAGCTTTTCCATTTATTAATACACATTGATTATCGCATAATGTTTTAGCAACTTCTCTTCTTTTGATTAAACGGGTTACTTTTAAATATTTATCTATTCTCATGTTTTTAGTATAAAACAAATTAATGCTAAATATAAAGTATAGATTTTTACTTTTATACATAAAATTGGTTGTGGTTAAAGTAATAAAAGTAGGTGGAGCAATTTTAAAAAATGAAGGCAAAAGAGATAATGTTTATCATTATATTTTTGGAAAGTGCCAAAAAGATAAAATTGTTTTAGTATGTTCAGCAATTGGAAGAAATCTAGATCCTTATTCTACGGATGGATTATTAAATTCAGTTAACCATAATTTAACGTTACAAGAAGAAGATCGTTTAAAAGCGATAGGTGAAACCTATTCTGTTTTAAAAGTAACTTCAGATTTAAGAAATCTAAAAATACATGTAAAAAGTTTTAGCTATATAGAATTAGGACTGATAATTCAAGATAATAAAAAGTGGTTTAATTCTAAAAAAATAAAAAAATATTTGAAAATAGAAGATATTCTTGTTGTTCCTGGTTTTATTGGAAGAGATAAAAATAAGGAACCGGTTACTTTAAAAAGAGAAGGATCTGATTTATCGGCAGCAATAATTGCTAGTTCATTGAATTTAAAAGTTTTTTATCTTTTTAAAGACATGCCGGGATTATGTGATAAAGAAGGAAATATCTATAATGAAATATCTTTTGATGATTTTTTTAAATTTACAAAAGATTTTTCTTCGCCGATTTCTACAGAATGTGTTTTATTTGCTCAAAAACATAAAATGAATATAATTTGCATAAATACTGATGGACAAAAGGTTTTGACTATATCTTTTTAAAGAATATTGCTCGTGTTATAATTAATACGACGAGGTATTAATATGAAGAGTAAATATCCTGAGTGGGATGATAGAAAAATCATGATTGATTTAAGAAATAGATTTTGTGCATGTTACGGAAATTCTGATGGTTCTATTTTTTATATTGAACCAGGTTTTTATACTACACTTATGAATTTTAAAAATCTTTTCCCTGAACATTTTCAACATATTTTAGATAAAATGGATGAGTTAACTTATCAAAATAGAGTAATGGTATTTACTGCAGACGATGATGATCCAATGACAAATATTGATGAACAACAAAACGCAAAATTTGCAACTATCACAGATTTAGCAAATAGAATACATGTCATAATTGATGATAATAGTCGTGGCTCTGACTATGGAGATTAAAAATGGCTAAAAGAAAAAAAGCAAAAATTTTTATTTCTGTTTTTTTTATATCATTAGTAGCCGTTTCTGCGTATTTTGGCTATAACTATATCCAAAATAAATTTTTATTTTATAGTGAAAAAATAGAATCACCAACATTTTATGATGATGGAAATGTTAGAATTTGGCAAGATCATGTTGACAATAATAAAATTCTATCTTCTAATGGATATCAAGCTTTAAATAGTGTTGGTGACCAAAATATTTTAGTTGTTCCAGTTTCGTTTCAAGATGAAAAATATTCTAATTTTTCTAATGTTCCAACAATGAGAAATAAGGATTTTAAGGAAACATTGAATGAAGCTTTTTTTGGTGAAGGAAATTCAATAGTCGGATGGGAATCTGTAAAATCTTTTTATGAAAAGAGCAGTTATTCAAAATTGACATTAAATGGTGAAGTAACTAATGTTGTTAATATTGATCGACCTTTGAGTTATTATTCAAATCTTTTGAAAAGTGCAACTGAAAGTAAAAATAATTCCATCTCGCTTTCAAGTATTAGCAATGATCTTACAATAACAATAATCGAAGATGTTTTAAATAATAATCCAAATATCAATTTTGAAAAATATGATCAAAATAAAGATGGCTATTTTGATGCCGTTTGGTTTATTTATAATTCGATGTATGATAATGAGTCTCAATTAGCCTGGGCTTTTACTACTGCTAATGGTCGTTCTCAAGAAAATTTGAAATATAAAGTAGGCACCTTTTCATGGGGAAGTTATTTTTTTATGACAGAGGGAAATTATCAAAGTCTTCTAACCGGGTTTCTTCCAGATGCACATACATATATTCATGAAACTGGACATATTTTAGGCCTTGAAGATTATTATAGTTATGCAAATAGCAAAGAAAATCCAGAGTATCCAGTCGGTGGATTAGATATGATGGACTATAATATCGGTGATCATATGGCTTTTTCTAAGTATTTATTAAATTGGATTTCTCCAAAAGAAATAATAGGGGAAGGTGAAATAAAGATAAAGCCTTTTTATTCTAGTGGTGAAGCATATATAATAGCAAATAATTATAATGGTACAGCTTTTGATGAATATCTTATTTTGGAATATTATGTTCCTGAAGGATTGAACTCAAAGGATTCTAAGTCGAAATATTTAGGAAATAATGCAAGAATGTTTACTGATTCAGGACTAAGAATTTATCATGTAGATGCAAGAATAGGCTATTTTAAAGGAAATACTATTCAGAGTTCTTATGTTAATAATTTAGTTTATTATATAGAAAAAGGAGCCTCTGTCGCAATTGTGAATAATAATACCAGTACTAGAAGTTTGATAGATAAAAATAATAGACTGGTTGAATTAGTTTCGGCTAATAATTGTGGAGATTTAGAGTATATATCTAAACCAGTTGCTGATAACTCAGATCTTTTTACTAAAGGAAAAAATTTGAATAAATATTTTTTTAATGACGGTTCTTCAATTCCTTACACTATTAGTATAGAAGATGTTTCTAGTGAGGAAATAACAATTAAAATTCAAAAGTAAACTTTTTGTATTATATTTGTATTCAAAGGTTCAACTAATTCTTTTAACTCTTTTTTTATTTTGTTATAACGTATAACTAGTGGCTGCTTTTCTATTTCTTTTTGAACTGAAAGAATTTCTTGCAATATTTTATTTTGCAAATCTTCTGAAGCAAATTTATAATCTTGAAGAAGTTTTTCTTTTTTTGTGTTTAATTCTTGAATGATTTTATCTTCATAGATTAAACTATCTAATTTTTTGTATTCTTTATAAAGATCTAGTTCTTTAATTTTTGAGATTAATTCATCTCTTTTTTGTATGAATGTTTCTGTGTTCACATTAACTCCTTAGCTAAGGACATCATCAATGATAAATTTTCTAATTTATCTACCATTCTTAAATGTCTTTTATACTTATAAGAAGCAAGAAATTCTTCGAATTCTTCAGGATGGAATGTTAACTCACGATGCCAAAGAGGATTTTCTCGAAGAAAAATATAATAATCCGGCTTCTCATCAAGTCTTATTATAACATCTTCTCGCATTAATCATCACTCCTTTGATATGGTCTTGTCATTTTTCTTTTAGTTACATACTCATTTTCTTCTGGTTTTGTAACTTCTCCAAGGACTGCCAGTATTTTTTTGACTCCATTTAAACCATCAGCTAATTTGTCTGGGTCAAAGTTTCCTAATAAATCAAGAATGCCACTAGTTTCTTTTTTATTATCATCTTTTTTTTCTTCTTCTGAATCAGATGTTTCTTCTACTTTTTCTTCTTCCTTTTTTCCTTCTTCATTAAATATATCTGCATCTTTACCATAGATATCATAGATTTCATATAATTCTTGCCATGTGGTTTCTTTTTTGTGAATTTTTTCAATTAGAAATGGCTTTGTTTTACAAAATTCTTTGAATTCTTCAAATTTACTCATAGTTCCCTCCATATATTCTATGCATAAAACTATTTATTGCGGACATTATGAACAAGAATTGATATTTAACATACACTAAATTAGGAGGTGCTTATGTACTATTACGGACAAAATTATCCTTATGGTGGCACAGGTTATGCATATCCAACTAATACAAATAATGGTATTGGTGGATGGTTTGCTATAATTCTTGTCATTTTTATTTTACTTGTTATTATCGGCTGTGGCTGGGGAAATAACAGGTGCGGTGCCGGTTATTAAAATATGAATAGGGATGTAATTTTTTACATCCTTTTTGATTGCAATGATAAATTTAATTTATGATTTTATCTTTTCTTTTTCCATAAAGAAAAATGTTATAAAGTATGTTAAAATACATTGTGGAGGTTAGTTATGTTAAAAATTTATAAGGATACGGAAAAAGTATTACATGAAAAATGTATAGATATTCCTATGCCATTAGATAAAGAATATATAGACCTAGGAAAACAGATGATACAGCATTTAAAAGAATCTCAAGATGATGAATTTGCTGCTGCACATGATATTCGTGCTGGTGTTGGTTTAGCTGCACCTCAAATTGGTAAAGCTATAAAAATGTTTGCAATTTATCTTGATGATACTGATGGAAAACATTATGAATATGTTTTGGTTAATCCTAGATTAAAATCTATTTCTGCTAAAAAATGTTATCTTCGTGGTGGAGAAGGATGCTTATCAGTTGATGGTGTTCATAAAGGCTTAGTAGAACGTCCTTATCGAATTAAAATGGCTGCTTATGATATTTTACAAGGAAAAGATGTTGTGGTTGAAGCTAAAGGATATTTAGCTATTGCTTTGCAACATGAATTTGATCATTTGAACGGAATATTATTTTACGATCATTTTAATCCGATTGATCCAATGCGAGTTTCAGAAGGCTCTGTAGAGATTTAAAAAAGTTGGAAATTTACATAACTAAATTTCCAACTATTTTATTTGGATTAAAATTATAATTTTAAAAGGAAAGAAGCAATTAATAAAAGAATACATTGAATATAACTAATTCCTAGATAAATCCATTGGAACAATGAAAGAATTGATTTTTTAGGACGAATATATATTGTCTTTCCATTTTCTTCTGTTTTTTGGTTGAATTGAATATTCCATAATGGTGGAACAAATACTAAGCCAAATTCTATTACACCTATAATTATGAAAATGATAGCTAGCCACAATGGATAAGAATAGTGTCCAGCAATTTGAACTTCAACAATTCCTCCAAGTCCGCACATTAAAGAGCCAAAGGAAGATATTAGAAAATAAATTATACTGTAATAACTTAATGATTTTATATTTTTAAAGAATGGCAAAATAATTGCTAATAATGATGCGAAAAGGAGTATACATCCACCAATTAAAGTCGTTTTTGTATTGAATGTAAAAAAGAAAAAAACGAAGTTAAATCCGGACAAAATTAAATATAGCCAATAGAGAATAGTTTTAGTAACTTTTGAATTGGAATCATTTATTAAGTCTGAAGGATATGTTGATAAAAAAGACATTTTGTCATGGATAATTTTATATCCTAAATATATTAAAATTATTAATCCGAGCAATGCTACTGTCGAAGAAATGACTATTCCTTGTTGAAACATAGATTTTGCCTCCTGTAAATATATTAATTTATTTAAAATTTTTGACAAGTCAATTATTAATACACAATTTTATTACTGTAAAAGTTAATCTATATTTTTTATTTTTTCGATAGATTTTTCTATATTTTCTGATCTAAATAAATATGTTCCAGATACTAAAACATCTGCTCCAGCTAGAGCGCAATCTTTTCCAGTTTCACCATTGATTCCACCATCAACTTCGATGAGACATTCAAATGAATTTTCATCAATATATCTTCGCAATTGTTCTATTTTATCTAGAGCTTCAATATTGAATTTTTGTCCACCTTTTCCGGGTTCAACGCTCATAACTAAAATCATATCTAAATAAGGTAAATATTCTAAAATTTCATCGACAGGTGTTAATGGTTTTATGCTCATGCCAATCATAATATCAGCAGACATTTCTCGGAGCTTATTAATTGTTTCTATTACATCACCTGTTGCTTCATAATGGAATGTAATATTATTTGCACCAGCATCAATTAATAATTTTGCACAATGTTCAGGATTAGTGGCCATAATATGAACATCTAAAAAAAGATCTGTAAAAGTACTTATTTGTTTTAAAATTTCTGAACCGAAAGATATTGCTGGAACAAAATGTCCATCCATGACATCATAATGAAGCCATTTAATTTTAGCTTCTTCTAATCTTGTTATTTCTTTTTCAAGATTTAAAAAGTTTGCTGCTAATAATGAAGGGGCTATAATAATATCTTTCATTTTCCTTTCTCCTTAAGTTCTTCTAACATTTTTTTATAATTTCCGTAACTTTCTTTGCTGATAAAGCCTTCTTCTATGTGTTTTTTTACTTCACATTTTTTTTCGAAAATATGAAGACAATCTGTATAAAAACAAAGATGGGCAAAATTTTCAAATCCAGGGAAACAAGCTGCTAGTTCATCTTGTTTCATCGGAAGTTCTAAGCTAGAAAATCCAGGAGTATCTCCGATAAATCCGTTTTGATAAGGAAAAAGAACAACTTCTTTTGTTTGATGCTTTCCTCTTCCAAGGGCTTTAGAATACTCACCTATTTTTCTTTCTAATGTTGGATCAATCATATTTAAGGATGAACTTTTTCCAACTCCGGTTTGTCCCATAAATATAACATTCTTATCTTTGATAATTTCTTTTAGAGGCATAAATGTTTCAGAATTTTTAGTGCTGATCATAAATGTTTTATATCCTAGTGTTTCATAATATTTTTTATAGCTTAATATTCTTGTTAATTCATTGTTGTCGAGCATATCTGTTTTTGTAAAGAGAATCAGAGGAGTAACGTGGCAATAAATCAAATAAGTAAGATATTTTTCTAAAAGATATGAGGTAAAAGAAGGCTCGGCTGTTGATGTACAAATAGCCGCATAACTAACATTAGCAACTTTAGGTCGAATTAATCTATTTTTACGTGGATAGAGGTTACAAATTGTTTCATCTTCATCGATATCAACTTCATCTCCAACAAAAAGAGGCCCGAATTTATAAATTAAAGTTTTTCGGACTACAGCTTTTTTGATGTTTTTGGAAGAATGAATATAAACTTGATATTCTCTTTTTGTACCGCTGATTATTATTCCTTTTTCCATAATTATTTACGATGGAATAAACGTGCAAAGAAGCCTTTCTTTTCTTCTAAACAACTTGGGTCATGTAATACTTTTTCAATATCTTTACGCATGTCTGCAACGGAATGATAACGATCTAAAGGCGATTTTGCACAAGCCTTAGTAATTATTTTTTCAATGACAATAGGAGTTTTAGGGTTATATTTTCTAACAGATGGGAATTTTTCTTTGATATGTTTTAATGCAACAGCTAGAGCGGATTCATCATCAAAAGGAACACGTCCTGTAATTAATTCGAAGAATGTTATTCCTAAAGAATAAATATCGCTTTGTGGAGTAGCTGGATTGCCTTGTGATATCTCAGGTGCTAAGTAATGAACGCTACCAACAACTACTTCACTTCTGGTGACATGGGCGGAATTTTGGAATGTTGCAATTCCAAAATCGCCTAATTTTACTGTTCCATCGACAGTGATAAAAACATTTTGCGGTTTAATATCTCTATGGATGACTCCGTGTTGATGAGCAAATAGGACAGCAGAGCAAAGTTGATACATAATATCGCAGGCCTCTAAAAAAGAGAATTTACCGCGAACATTTAAAGTATCTCTTAAAGTTTTACCTCTGATGTATTCGTTAACCATATATGGGCGATTATCATGGGCACCAAGATTTATTACTCTGACAATATTTTGATGATTTAATGAGGCAGCTGCTCTTGCTTCGCGTTCGAATCTTGTTAAATTTACAGGATTTTTCATCGTTTCTTCTTTTATTATTTTTACAGCTACATCTTTATTGGAAATCACATCTTTAGCAAGATAGACAACAGCCATTCCGCCTTCACCTAAGACTTTAATTATCTTATAACGGTCATCGATTAAATTACCTGTTTCTAACATTGTTTTACCTCCATTAAACTTACACCTATATTATCAAAGCCACCATTGCGGTTGGCTGTATCGATAAGCTTTTTTGCTTTTTCTTCAACAGAAATATTTAAGTACATTATTTCATTTAGTTCTTCTAATGAAACCATATTATATAATCCATCTGAGCATAGCAGTAATGCATCGTAGTTATTGTCGATAATTTGTTCATCGTAGTAGACACTTGGATTAACACCTAATGCATTGAGTAAAACATTCTTTTTATTGGAATTTTTTGCTTCTTCTTTTGTCATTTTTCCAATTTGAATCATATATTGTACATAATTTTGATCTACAGTTAATTGTGTTAAACCGAATTCTTTATCAAAGCGATATAGTCGCGAATCTCCAATATTTGCAATTATAGTTTTTTCTTTAAGCACTAAAGCTAAAACTAAAGTAGTACCCATATCTAAATATTCTTGTTTAACACTTAGATTATTCACTTCTTTATTAGCATATTTAATTGCATTTTTAATCAAACGTCTTGATGTTGTTAATTTGAATGCTTTTTCAAAATTTAAAATTTTATTAGATACGATACTGATTGTCATATCACTTGCTACTTCACCTTTTTTATGACCACCAATACCATCAGCAATCATCAGCAAAGTAAAATCTTCGCAACTATTAAAATAAGCTACGTCTTCATTTTTTGTTCTTTTTCTGCCAATATTTGTTAGTGTGGCACCATTAATTTTTGTTTGCATATTTAGCTCTTAATTGTCCGCAAGCTGCATCGATGTCAGCTCCAAATTCTTTTCTGATTGTAGCTTTTATTCCAGCCTTTAATAATTTATCATGGAAACGATGGATACGATTATTAGAAGAACGATAGAAATCATTTTCTATAACACGATTATAAGGTATTAAATTTACATATCCAAATGTAGGTTTAATTAATTCAATAAGTTTATCAGCACATTCTTCAGAATCATTAAAATCCTGAATCATAATGTATTCATAAGTTACTCTTCTTCCATTGCTATCTTTTCCATACTGAACGATTGCTGGAATCAATTGTTCCAAAGGATAAGCTTTGTTTATAGGCATTATGATATCGCGTAATTGGTTTGTAGGAGCGTGAAGAGAAACAGCTAGATTTATTTGTAATCCTTCTTTTCCATATTTTAAAATTCCTGGAACAATTCCAGATGTAGAAACGGTTATATGCCTTGCTCCGATAGCTAATCCAAATTGTGAATTTATAATTCTGATAAAATCGATGACATTATCATAATTATCAAAAGGTTCCCCTGTTCCCATTACAACAACATGAGTTACAGGGTTCTGATTATTTTCACGAAGAACATCATTGAGAATTAAAACTTGCCCTACTAATTCTTCTGTCGATAAATTTCTTTTTCTTTTCAATAGACCAGAGGCACAGAATTTACATCCCATATTGCATCCAACTTGAGTTGAAATACATATTGCATTTCCATAGTTATATGGCATTAAAACAGTTTCTATTTTTTCTCCATCACGCATTTCTAAAAGAAGCTTTGTTGTTCCATCAATGCTTTTTTGTTTTAAAAACAATTTTGGCTTTTCTATACTATATTTTTCTTTAAGAACTTCACGGAATTTAAGAGATATATCACTCATTTCATCAAATGATGTTGCATTCTTAACGTAAAGCCAAGAGAAGAGTTGTTTTGCTCTAAAACTTTTTTGTTCTAATGAAAGCATTTCTTCGGTTAATTTTTCAAGAGTTAGACCATAGATATTTTTCATAATTCACCTTTATTTTATTTTCTTCAAAACTGCAAAATATAATCCATCAGAACCATATTCATAAGGAAAAATTTGTCTTTCATATTCTAAGATAAAATCATCATTTTTGCTGAGAAAATCTTTGATGATATTTATTGTTTCTTCTTTAGTAATTGTTGGAACGTGATATATTAAATAGCTATCGCTAGCAACAAATTTTTTCACTTCATTTAAATCGATAGATGACTTAGCACAATATTTAAAGATGTCTTCTTTTTGAAGTGTTGGAAATATATCAGGTCTTCTTCTGACTTGTCCTAATTTTGAAGAGTTAGGAGAATATATGACCATATCATATGAGTTATAAGGACTATATGTCTTCATCATTTTAAGACTGCCATAAAATATATGGGTATTATCTAATCCTAATCTTCTAGAAAGATATTTTGCCGAAGAGTACTTTTTGTCATTGGAGAAAAGTGCATCAACATATCCACCATTATCATGAATTCTGATAGCGACTTCAGCCATGATGGAACCAGATTTTGCTCCTATATGAAGAGTTTTTTGCTTGAAACAATAATTCAAAGAATTCAACATAATTTGAGTTGATAAATCTTGTGGAAATAAATCCCCTTTTTTTACTTCGATTAAATTAGAACATTTACCTGTTTGATATTCTAAAGCAGTATTGAGAACTTGAGGATGAATAAATCTTACATCGTTCGAGAAGTCTTCAATTTTGCGGTAAATTGTATTTATTGCAAGATATTGAGATCCTTTTCTCTGACTTGAAAGAAGAAAATTCATACAGATATCATCGCCATATTCAGAAGTTAAAAGTTCTATTATCCATTTCGGAGTATTAAAAAACAAAGCGTTATAAGCATAGAGATCCTTTTTTAAATCTTCTGGCAAAACAAATTTCTTTTTTGTTATTTCTTCTAATTTATTTTTTACTTGTTCAGAATCTAACCTGAGACTCATAAATTTTATAGTTGCTGTTGTTTGATTTATTACTTCATAACCAGCTAAATCTTTGCTATGATAGCGAAGCTCATATAAGGCAATAATTATTAAGTAAATTTCATCATCGTCGGGCATAAACTCTGGAAATTCTTTGGTAGCTTCATATTGAAGTTGATAGAAATGACGCAGACTGCCTAGGACATCAAGCTTAAAAACAACCTTATCATTTTCTGACAAGTTGTTTTGTCTTACAATATTTTCCAAAACTGATTGAAATGATTTCTTTTCATCGATGATTTGTTTCAATGCTTTTAGTTGAAGAAATTTGTTATTCATTATTTGCCTTTCTTATTTTATTTTAGCATATTTTAGTCTTGTTTTAAACGTAAGGAAAAGAGAATTATTAAAAATTCAGGCGAAGTTTTTATATTCTAAGAATATATAATTTCTTTTTTGCTATGTGGTATAATGGTTTTGGGAAAAAATTAGTGCGGATATTTCTAAAAGATATTGCGGTGCACATTCGTGTATTCCTTTAATTTTAATCCCGACAACTAGCATGGTCGTTGTAATCGAAATTGATTTTTGGAGTTCGACTCTCCGCGTTCTTTTTTGACCTCGGTTTTTTCATTAGTAAAAAATCAAGAACTATTTGATCTATAGAGATACAGACTGACTACAATCATCCCGTTTTATCTTCGGATAAGACAAATTTCGAAAAGCCTTGTTCTTTTGAGGATATCGTTTTTTTGAAATTATAGCCATAGCTTAGCTCCCGTTATAAAATCGAATCTACTTAATTATTAGACCGCTTTAGAAATTGGATGATTTCTGTAATTTACAAAGGAGGATTTAGAAATATATGAAAACATTAGTTAAGCAAAATCAAGTTGGTTTATTGTTTAAAAAAGGTCGTTTTATCAAGTTTGTTAAAGCTGGACTTTATCATCATTTTCCATCAACATTTATTGAAGTAATAAATTTAAATGCAGAAATTTCTTCTAAGTATATCTCTAAAAGAGATATTTTAGAAAAAGAAGGCGCTAAAGATTTGTTTGATTTTTACGAAGTTGGCGATCAAGAGTATGGCGTTCATTTTGTTGATGATAATTATGATTGTTTTCTTGAAAGTGGCTTGCATATTTTTTCAAAGGAAAATAGGGTTAATACTTTCATAAAAACAAGTTATAAAAATACAAAAGTAGCCGATGATTTTCCAATTTATCTTTTTGAGAAAATACCTTCTAAATATTTCATTTCAGTTATGATTGAAGAATTTAAAAAGGGCTTGCTCTTTATCGATGGTAAATTATCTGAAGTTTTAGAGCCAGGCAGATATTTTTATTGGAAAAACCTTCAGGTTGTTACATATGAGAATATACCAGTTAGAGAAACAAATATCGATATGACAGGACAAGAGGTTTTAACACAGGATAAGGCAACTATTCGTGTTAATATAGTTTGTAATTATCTTGTTGATGATCCTGTTAAAGTAATAGAATGCTATGAAGATTACAGTCGCCAAATATATTTAAAATTACAATTTGCTGCACGTGATTATGTTGGAACTAAAACTTTGGATGAAGTTTTAGACAGCAGAAATGAGATGGCAAATTATATTTTTGATGCTATCAAAGATGATTTAAAGAAAAATTATATTACAATTACTGAGGTAGGAATCAAAGATATTATTCTTCCTGGCGATATGCGTGATATTATGAATACTGTTTTAATTGCAACTAAAAAAGCACAAGCTAATGTTATTACTAGACGTGAAGAAGTTGCTTCGACAAGATCTTTACTCAATACTGCAAAATTGATGGAAGATAACCCAACTTTATATAAGTTGAAAGAAATGGAATTTATAGAAAAGATATCAGATAAAATTGGAAGCATCAATGTTACCGGAAGCGGAGATATTGTTTCACAATTAACTTCTTTGTTAAAGAAATAAAAAAGAAAGATAGTTGGAACTTGCCAACTATCTTTTTAAATGCGTGAATAATTTATGCAATGAGGAATATCTTCTAATGTTATATTTTCAATATTTCCATTGCTATTTTTAAAAAAAATATATATGTTATTTTCTTTTTCATAAATTAACCAAAGCGGCTTGTATTCTTTTACTAACTGGATGCTCTTAAGTTTTTGAGTTTTTAAATCTTCTTTGGAATACAAATCAAAAGATAATTCTTTTTCTTCGCCAGTAATTATGGCAGCTAGAAAATTTTTAGAATTATAAAATTTATTGATTTCTTTTTCTGCTTCCATTAGTATTTGTTTCATTGCTATGTTATTTGTTTTCATATTTAACCTTCTTTTAAATTCTATCAAATTATGAATTGAATAAATAGAGATAAAAACTATAAATATAATATCAATAAAATTAATGATTAAATCAATATTGTAATTGTGTATAATTAACGTGTAAGCGCTATACCGCTTATTTTGAGGTTATATGAAAAAAAGATATTTATTATTAAGTTTACTTTTATTTCCTTCTCTTCTAGCATCTTGTAGTGGAAATACTACTTCATCTAGTAGTTCATCTTCAAGTGTTTCTACAAGTTCATCTAGTGTAAGACCATCTACTTCATCTAATTCTACTTCAAGTTCTTCTTCTACTAGTTCTTCCACATTGAATTCATCTTCTTCTTCAAGTTCATCTTCAACAACTGATGTTGATTATGGAACAGTTAGTATTGAAAGTATTGATTTAGCTTTAAATGATACATTTGAAATTAAACCTGTTTTTTCAAATAGTTCTTTTGGTGAAAAACTGAGTTATACTTATGATGAAACAGCTATAAAAATTGAAAATGATGTTATTTCTGTTTTAAAAGTTGGCGAAATGGTTGAGATTACTGCATCTTCTATACATTTTGAAACTAAATTTTATGTTAATACATTACAAGAATATGGAAAATTGACAATTAATAATGTTTATGCAACTTTAGGAAATTATCCATTATCAGATTTTGTTTTAAAATATGAAAATGAAAAGCATATTGAAAAACTGACATATAAATATAATTCAAAAGCTTTAGAAATTGATGAAGAAAATCATCTTGTTACTCCATTAAAAGCAGGTATGTATGATGTTGAAGCAACAAGTGCCCACTATAGTGCTAAGTTTAAAGTTATAGCCTATGAAGTAGATGAAAATTCTTTCGAATATAAAGATAATGGTTATTTAAGTTATGCAAAGCAGCTTGCTAAAAAATATAAAAATGATGATACAACATATTTTGTTGGAGATTCATATTTTGATGCTAGAAATTTCTGGACAGGATATGCAACACAATTCCCTGAATATAATATAGAAGCTTTTGGCATATCTTCGACAACAACACAAGATTGGGAAACTTATTATGAAACAGTTTTTGGCGATCATTCTCCAAAGAATATTGCTATTCATTTAGGAACAAATAATGTCTATGATGATAAAGCTTCTATCAATCAAACAATTAATAATACGCAAAGATTATTAAGAAGATTCCATGAAAGTTATCCATCTACAAATTTATATTATTTTGGTATTACTCAAAGAGCTTATCAAAATAATGGTGAATGGGATATTGTTGATGCTGTTAATGCTGAAATGGAAAAATGGGCTGGTGATAGAGATTGGATTACATATGTTGATAGCACTAGTAAATTTGATAGACATGATCCATCGATGTATAAAGATAATACACATCCTAAAAATGAATATTATCAAATTTTTGTTGATGAGTTATTAAATGCTGGATGTGAAATTGGAGAATCTACTAAAAAATCATTAGAAGATTTTGATGTTTCATTAGAAGATACAGTTCTCCAATCTAGAGCATTATTTGATAATGGTACTGTTCTTTCTAGAAACTTTGTCCTTGAAGGAGAATGGGATATTAAAGAATTAGGCAATAATCCTCATATTGAAATTTGCTTCAATGAAGATGCTGAAAAAAGATTTTTATTCTGGGGAGGCCATGGTGGTGATGTTTCTTCTTTTGATGTTGCTACTTTTGGATATGTCAGAGGAACAAGCAGTTATAAATTTGATTCAAAATTAAATGTTAAGTTTAAATTAGTTGTAACTGATGATAATGCATATTTATATATCGATGGAACATTAAGAGCTGTTGCTATTGATTTGCCAGATGTAACAGATTTAATTCCAATTAAATTTGGTGGTGAAAACATTGCCGTATCTTGGAAAAATTTAACAGTTGCTAATAAAGCGACAGATGAAGGAGCTTATAATAATGCTATTTCATTAGTAAAAGGTGATATAGATTTTTATAAGTCAACATGCGTTGTTGATTCAAAAAGGCAAGGTAAAATTGAAGATATAACTAAAGAAAAATATGATGCAGTAGGTTCTTCTACAACTATTATCAATGGTGATGGAAATATTTTAAACAGAAACTTTGTTCTTGAAGGCAAATGGATTATTACAGCACATAACCCTAATGCTCATATTGAAATTAGATTTAATGAAGGCTATGATACTCGTTTCTTATTATGGGATAATAAGCAAAATGGAGTTTTATATCCAGCGACTTTCAATCATACACCAAGTACTTCTACTTCTTATAATTTAGTTGAACCTATGGAGTTTAGTTTTAAACTTGTTGTTTTAGATTCCTCGGCGTATTTATATATAAATAATGAATTAAAAATCGTTGGAACAAATATTGCTGCTCAATCAGGAAAAATAGGAACTTTATTTGGATCAGAAGGCATGGAAATGACTTGGTCTGAAATGAAGGCTGTCACAAAAGATGGCGATGAAACTTCATTCAATGATGAAATTACTAAAGTTCAAAGTGATATTGATACCTATAAATCTAATTTAGCTTTATAAAAAATAAAAACTATTGCTTTCAGTATAACTAATATTGATAACAATAGTTTTTTATTGCATAAAATAGTTAAACAATAGAAACAACTTTTACTTTTATAAATAAAATGTTTATTGATATTTACTAGTAAAATACTTTTTTATTGTTTCACCAAAAAGCTTGAATCCATTTTGATTAAGGTGAAGATTATCATCTAAAAATAAATTTAAGTCAATATTTTTATTATAAGCGTTATCGAGAATATTACTATTGTTTTTATATACAAAATTATGGGTATCTATATAAAATAGATTTTTATCCTTTTCAGTTTCAATATATTGATCAATTGCTAAAGATACTTCTTTTTGCTTTTGATTTCTTCCATCTTTAATTTTACAAGGGCTAGAAAACATACCAACAAAGTACATATTAGTTTTTGGAAAAATATCTTTGATTTGATTGAATACAGAAATTATTCTATTTATTGTTTCTTCATTTGAACAATTTTGTGATATATCATTTCCACCGATAGACAATAAAATATTTTTGGGTTGATATTTGAAAGTTTTAAATAAATTCATATTGATTTTCCAAAATAAAGCGGTTGTTCCTCCGATGCCAAAATTTATTGCTTTAAGGTTAGGCGAAAGATCTTCTTCTGCCTTTTCCTTCCAAAAAGTAAAGTGTGAGGCTCCGATTAGTAAAGTATTTTCGGAAATATCAATATTTTTATATTGATTGATTAATTCTTGTAATCTTGTAAAAAATTCTTCATTATAGTTCATAATTTTCTCTTTCTATTATAAAAAAGTGAACATATTAAATATGTTCACTTTATTCAGTAAAGCTTTTTGATTGTTCCTCAACATGAAGATTTGTAACTAAATCGTGCAAAGCATATCTATTTCCAGTAAAAGATATTAATACTAAAGTAATTAATGTTTCAAAAAGGATACCTATCCAATTTATAAGAAGATATACTGCAATTAATTCAATAATTTGTATAAATAAGAAACGCAAAAGAATTTTAGAGTTACTTGCAACGATATTATCTCTATTTACTAAATTTGATTTGAAAATCATCATGCCAATAGTTTTATGTCTTTTATTGCAAAGAGGAATGATTAATTCAAAAATTAAAGTACTTACGCAAATGCAACTTATAAAATTCAAAAGATAAATGCTATTGAATTTTCTATATGTTTCAGTGTAACCATCAACTTTAGCTAATTTATCATCTAACTCATCTACTTTCTGAAGATAAGTATCCATTAATTTATCTTCTTCTATACCTTGTTCGGAAAGCTGCAATATATATTTTTTAGAATCAACTTTGTAAATTCCATATGTTCCTTCTGTATAAGGAACATTTTCTGAAATACAAATTTCTTGATACCAAGAATTTAATTGAGAAATTTCATTATGCGCTAAAGAAGGAATGATAAATTGGCATATTCCAAAAAATAAAGCGAAGATTGTACCGATAGTTAATATTCCATCTATCAAGAAGATTATCATTCTTTTTGTAATGGAATATTTTTTATTGCTTTCTTGGAAAAGTCCAGGATTATCCATTGATATTTGCCTTTCCAATGGATCCGAAAACTAGACAACGATTTTCTATAACATCTTGTATTCCTTTTTTACCAGGTCCGATAATTTTTCTTGGATCTATTTCTTGTGGATTTTCTTTTATTATTTCATGAACAATTTTAACCCAAGCACAAAGGCAATCTGTATTGATGTTAATTTTAACCGTTCCGTAATTAATAGCTTGTTTAATTTGATCATCTGGAATTCCTGAACCGCCATGTAAAACCAAAGGTAATTTGACCAAATCATGTATTTCTTTCATTTCTTTTAAACCTAATTTTGGTTCGCCTTTATAAAAACCATGTTGGGATCCAAGTGCAGGAGCAAGAGTATCAATTTTTGCTTCTTGTACCATCTTTAAGCATTCATTTTTATCAGCGTAGAAAGATTCAGCGACTACTTCTTCTTCCTTTCCTCCAACCTTTCCAAGTTCTGCTTCAACTGTAACATTTCTTGGATGAGCATATTCAACCACTTTTTTGGTAATGTCTAAATTTTCTTCAAAAGGTTTTCTTGAAGCATCTATCATTACAGAAGTAAAGCCTTCATCTATAGCTTCTTTACATGCTTCAAAAGAAGAAGCGTGGTCAAGATGAATTGCGACAGGAATTGTTATGTTATTTTTCTTTATATATGCTTTTATCATTTGAGTAACGACATAAAATCCACCCATATATTTAGCACCATTTTGTGATACGCCAAGAATTACAGGAGTTTTTAGTTCTTGGCATTTATCTAGAACAGCAGAAATCCATTCTAAATTCCAAACGTTAAATTGTGGAACGGCATAGTTATTATCTTCTGCATCTTTTAGCATTTTATTTAAATTTTCTAAACTCATTTTAATTGCCTCTCTTAATAAGTATATCATTCAAAAATTCAAAATAAAGATTTTTTAAGCGCTTTTTAAACTTTTTGTAAAGAAAATGTATAGAAAATGTAAACGCTTACTTGAAAATACAAAAAGAGGGTTGTAGTATATGTGTGTTGAAATTATTCATTTGTTTCAGCACGGGAGGAAAATATGAAAATGAAAAAATTTGTTCCAGTTTTATTGGCAGCTTGTTCAATGTTAGCAGCTTGTTCTCCTAATTCTGGAAATAATAACAAAAATGAGGCAATTTCAGATGCTGAAAAGTTAAGTTATGCTGAACTTGTTGCAAAGGCTAAAGAAGAAGTAGGAAATAATACCGTAAGTGTTTATGGAAACTCTTCTCAATTAGAAAAAGCTATTTTAGCCTTTACAGAAGAAACAGGTATTAAGGTTAATAATACTAAAGAAGGTGATGCCGACTTATATAATCATTTGTCAACAGCTTTCCAAAGTAAGAGTTATATTGCAGATATGGTCTTATTACAAGATGGTAATATGCTCCAAAGTGAAATGCTTGCACCAAATTATTTATTGAACTTTGTACCAAAAGAAGCAGCACAAAATGTTGCAGCTGATGATACTGTTCCAATGGCAGCAGTCTATTTGAACAAAGTCTTCATGTACAATAACTACAATAGTGAAGGTACAGAACATTCATTAACTAATTATTTAACAAATGTCTGGCAACTTGCTGGTTCTGCAAGCGATGAAGGACATATTGCTAATCCATCATTTAAAACTCCTACTACTGAAAACGTTAATATGAATTTCTTAACTATGTTAACTTCTAAAGAATGGGTTGATAAGTTAACAGTAGCATATAAGAATTTCTATCATAAAGATTATGTTGCTGAATCAGATTATAAGAATATTGGTTATAAATGGATTGCTGAATTCTTAAAGAATTCTCAAGCACATAGCTCTGATGGTACTGCTTGTAAAGATACCGCAAAAGCTAAAGGTGGTACAGTTGCTTTAGTCAATTATAATAAGATCAAAGACTTAAAAGATGAAGAAGGTTATGGAAAAGAAAACGTTGCTAACTTGACTTTCCCATCTATTGAATTAGGTGACAATAAAGTTGATGGTTTTGGTGGATTTTGCTATAAGATGTATTCAATGGTTGCTGCGAATGCTAAATATCCTTATGCAGCTTGTGCATTAGTAAGCTATATTACTTCCAAGGCTGGATTTGAAAATGCTTGGGGATCAAAAGCTGGTTATTATTCAACTAACCACACAACTACTATTGCTTCTAATGATAAAGAATTAGCATGGTGGAAAGATCGCTTAGTTGTTGAAGATCCAACAATTGTTGCTCAAAATTATGGCGATGTTTCTAAATTTGTCAAACAATACGAAGGCAAATAATAAATTTTAAAAAAAGAAGTTTAGTGGTGCAGCTTAAAGTTGCACCACTTTATCTAAGATAAGGAGTAAAAATGAACGAAACATTATCTTTAGATGAAAATAAGACTCCTGAGGGCAAAAATAAAGATGAATTGTCTAAGTTTGGAAAAATATTAAATGCATTGAAAACATATTTTTCTAAACCATCAAATATTATATTAGTTATTTTTGCAATATTATTAACTATTACTGTTGTTATTCCTTTAGTATATCTTCTATATAATACAATTCTTGTCCATCAAGGTGAATCATTAAGACTTCATAAGGCTGTTGGTGCACTAACTATGGACCATTGGATAGGTATATTTTCTGAAGTATCAAAAGAAGACTATTATTATTCTATCAACGTATTTTATAAGCCTTTATTAAATTCAGTATTGATGGCTTTAGTTGCTTGTCTTATTTCATTATTTGTTGGTGGAGGAATTGCTTGGCTTATTACAAGAAGTGATTTCCCAGCTAAAAAATTTATTTCAACTGTATTTGTTTTCCCATATATTATGCCAAGTTGGTCGATTGCAATGTTCTGGGAAAACTTTTTCAAAAATAATGTTTATTTGGAAGGCACCCAAGCTCAAGTAGGGATGCTCCAATCACTGACACATATTGCTGTACCAGCGAGCTTTGTTTATGGATTCTGGCCTTGTGCAATATGTTTAGGTATTCACTATGCACCATTTGCTTATATCTTAATTGGTGGTATTTTGCGAAATATGGATGCAAACTTAGAAGAGGCTGCTACAATTTTGAAAGCTTCTCGATTCAAAATTTTAAGAAGAATCACTTTACCAATTGTTATGCCTGCTCTTATTTCTACAGTATTATTAGTTTTTGCTAGTTCTATTAGTAGTTATACAGTTCCTGCATTTTTAGGAACAAAAAGTGGTTTCATGACTCTTTCTTTACAAATGAAGAATCTTATTAATGGTTCTCAATATAAAGGTCAAGGTTATGTTATGGCTACAGTATTGATGTTATTCAGTATTGTAATTCTCTTATTTAATCAATTTATTACTAATTCAAAAAGATCATTTACCACAGTAACAGGTAAATCTTCACAAATTTCTCTTGTTAAACTTGGAAAAGTTGCAAAACCAGTTATTACTACAATTGTTGTTTTATATGCAGCTTTCTTTGCCATTATTCCTCTTGTATCGTTTGCTCTTGAATCATTCTTAAGAGTTTCTGGTGATTATTCAACATTTACATTATATTATTGGATTACAACAGAACAAACTAATGAGTCAATTTATGGATCTGTTGGTATTTTAAGAAATGCTGATATCTGGAAAGCTTTCTTAAATTCTTTATGGATTTCTATTGTCTGTGCATTTATTGCTGGAACGTTTGGTATTTTAGTAGGATATGGTGTTGCTAAAAGACGTGGAAGTAAATTATCTAACTATGTCAGTAATTTAGCTTTCTTGCCTTACTTAATTCCAGCAATGTCATTCGCTACTATATATTTGATTCTTTCTTATACTAGTGCATTAAGTTTCTTAAATGGTTCTTTAGTGTTACTCATTGTTGTTGGCTCTATTAAATTTTTACCTTTTGCTTCTAAATCAGGAACAAATGCTATGCTTCAATTATCGAATGAAATCGAAGAAGCTGCAATAATTGTTGGGGTTCCTTGGTGGAAGAGAATGGTGAAGGTTTTATTCCCTATTCAAAAATCAAGTTTCATTTCAGGATATTTGCTACCATTTGTTTCCTGTATGAGAGAGTTGACCTTATTCGTTTTATTAACAGGTAGTAGTACAATTTTAACAGCAGTTTTACAAAACTATGAAAAATATGATTGTACACAAATTAGTAATGGTATCAATTTAATTATCATTCTCTCGGTTTTAATTATTAATGTTGTAGTTAATAAATTAACAGGAGCTTCTATTGATAAAGGTGTAGGAGGTTAATATATGCCTGAAATTATTTTAAAAAATATAACAAAAAAATGGGGAGATTCCATTGCTGTAGATAATCTTAATATGGTTATCAAAGATCGTGGATTTGTTACCCTTTTAGGACCATCAGGTTGTGGTAAAACTACCACACTTAGAATGATTGCTGGTCTTGAAACTCCAACATCTGGTGAAATTATAATCGATGGTGTTACAGTATTTGACTCGAAAAAGGGTATCAATATTTCTCCTGCTAAAAGAAATGTTGGTTTCTTATTTCAAAACTATGCTTTATGGCCACATATGACAGTTTATAAGAATATTGCTTTTGGCCTTGAAAATCTTAAATGGAGTAAAGATCAAATTAAAGCAAGAGTTGATGAACTTGTCAAAATGTTAAAAATTGAAGATTATCTTGATAGATATCCAAGTCAATTATCAGGTGGACAACAACAACGTGTTGCTATTGCTAGAACACTAGCACCTAATCCAAAAGTTTTATTTATGGATGAACCTTTATCGAACTTAGATGCTAAATTGCGTTTAGAGATGAGAACGGAATTAAAACGTTTACATTCTTCAACTAATTCAACATTTGTTTATGTTACACATGATCAACTTGAAGCCATGACTCTTGCTACTGAAGTTTGTTTGATGAAAAATGGATTGCTTCAACAATATGATCCACCTTTATATGTATATTCAAATCCTAATAATTTATTTGTTGCTGACTTTGTTGGTAATCCAGCTATTAATTTTATTCAAGCAAAGGCAAAACAAATCGAAGGAAATACTTATGAAGTTAAATTCCATAATGTTGTTGCTAGATTTGAAGCAAATAATGAATTTGAATTACCAAGTGAAGATGTTGTAATAGGAATAAGACCAGAATTCATCCGTATCTGTGAAGATGGTTTAAAAGCTAAAGTATATTCAACTCTTCCTGCTGGTATGGAAACAACAGTCAAGGTTGATATTGGAGAAGATATTTTAACTTCGGTTATCTTCGGTATTATCGACTATAAAGTTAATGAAGAAGTTTCAATTGATTTTGTTGGAAATAGTATTATCTTATTTGATAAAGAAAGTACAAAACGACTTGTCGATGGTAAACTAGAAATAGTTAAATAATTATTAAATTAAAAAGCCTCCTTTTTGCGGGAGGCTTTTATGATGCTTTTTAATTTATTTTGCAACTACAATGCTGAAGTCTTTAATTCTAACTTGCTTTGAACCAGTGACATCAAGCTTAATATATGTGTAGGAAGATTCTTCAATGTTTTCAAGAGAAAGCACTTTATATGCTGAAGTTGTTACTAATGCTGAAATAAGTTCAAATGTTTCTCCATCAGTAGAACCATAAACTGATAATTCAGAAGCACTATATCCAGCATTGAAATAAATTGATTTAATAGGCTTAGCGGAATGTATTGTTGCAACACTATCATTTGTTGAGCTGTTATAAAGACGAAGCTCAGAAGTAAAGTGAGCTTTTTCAGTTGATATAGAAGTGTTTTCATCAAGTTTATGAGTTTCAGTGGCATATTGTGTTCCTGCAGGATAATCGGCAAGAACATATTTTAAAGTAACAGTTTCTTCGATAACTACATCATTAGAAATAAATTCAGCTTTTACTGAAATATTATGAGTCATTATTAGGGAAATAGAATTGTTTTCATCAAGATTTTGTCTTTCGTTATCGATGAATAAAGATAGGACTTTATATCCTTCGTTAGGGACAGCAGTTAAAGTAATTTCTTCACCATAGTTGATATCACTAGATTTTGATACATTAACTATTCCGTTTTCAAATTCTTGTAAATCAACATTATATGTTGCAGCAAGATAATCTAAAAGTGTGAATTCAACAATTTCTATTTTGCCATAATAATTTTGAATTTTACCTTCTAAAGCTACAGAATAACCTATATAAAGGTTCTCGACAGGTGTTGGAACATATGCGATAATGCTGGAATCATCCTGAGTAATTGTAACTTCTTTTCCGGAAATATTTGTGACAACACCATTGATAATATAAGTGGTTTCTGTTGTTCCACGACTTGAGCTCAATGCATTTCCGATTTCAAGAGCTCTAGAAATTGTAATGTCTTTTTCTACTGGCTCAGGCTCAGCATCATTTATTTGTCCTTTATAATAAATATCAATTGTAAAGACTTGGACATTATAAGTAGAAGGGTTAGTTAAATAGAAGACATCTGTTGGAGTATCAAAAGAATAAGTATATAAAACATTATTCTGAGCTTCATTTTCTGATGTTTTTTCTTCTTTTGTGGCAGTAATTAATTTTTCTTCATCAGCATTTTCAGAAGCATACATTTTTAAATTATCGTATGTTCCGTATACTAAAACTTCAATTTTTTCAATTTCAGTAATTCTTTTTGATGAAAGATAAGAACCATTTTTGGCAAAAGTAAATTCAGATTCGTATTGAGTATTTGGAGTTATATTATTTAGGACTAAAGCATCAACACTATTAAAATTTTTAGAATTTAAAGAAAGAATATTTCCTTCATAACTTGGAACGCTTGTTGAACTAGAAATAGATGAAGAACTTGAAGAAGAAATAGATGAAGAACTTGTACTACTATTTGAAATGCTAGAACTTGATGTGCTGCTTGATGAAATAGTCGAACTTGATGAAACAGAGCTAACTACAAAAGATGAAGAACTAATTGTTGATGAACTACTAGATGAGGAAGAACTAGAAGTGTTTTCAGAAGCACAAGAAGCAAGAATAGTGCATAAGAATAAAGCTGAAAGTAAATTAATCTTTTTCATATTTCTCCTTTTTGTAATTTGATAAAAATTTACTATTGTTAGGAAAATAAAAAAAACTTTATTAAACGTTGTTATTTAAGTTTAATAAAGATGATTTTCTAGATATAGAGACTATGGACTTTTGTTCTATTATTTTTGATAAGGATTTTTTTATAATGAGATTAAAAGTCATATATTTTCCTCACGTAACTATTATATATGGTAAAAATTTTTAAAAGCAACAAAAAAATATAAAAAAGATGTAAAAAAAAACTATAATATTTTTTATAGCCGTAAAAATAAATTTATTTTAAATTTCTTCAATAATTATATCTTTTAATATATATTATAAATGTATGCACTTTCAAAATTTAAAACTTATATCAGTAAAGAGGTGAGGTATGGACATTTCTAAATTGAATAAAATTCAAAAAGTTAAATTAGTCATGGGAGCTGACTTTTGGTCTAATGATACAGCAGATGGCAGTTTATACAAATTTGTATTATCAGATGGACCTGTTGGATTAAGGCAACCGTTAGATAAAAGTAATCCTGAACAAAAAGAAGTAATTAAATCTGTAGCATATCCTTCAACACAAGTTTTATCACAAACATGGAATTGTGATTTAGCTAAACTTCTTGGTAAATCTATCGGAAATGATTGTATAGAACAAAAAGTTGATATTGTGTTAGGTCCTGGTGTTAATATTAAAAGGCTTCCGACCAATGGACGGAACTTTGAATATTATTCTGAAGATCCGTATTTAGCAGGAACATTAGCAAAAAAATATATTGAAGGAGTTCAGGAAATGCACGTTGGCACATGCATAAAACATTTTTGTTGCAATAATTCCGAATTCTCTCGCCATTGGGCATCGATGGAAGTTGATGAAAGGACTTTGCATGAAATTTATTTGAAAGCATTTGAAATAGCTATGGAAGCCAAACCATGGACGGTTATGTGTTCTTATAATTTGGTAAATGGCAGAAGAATGAGTGAAAATAATAAACTTTATAATGTTTTAAGAAATAACTTTAAGTTTGATGGTTTAATAATGTCGGATTGGGATGCTGTAAAAGATTCTGAAGCTTCATTAAACGCGGGACTGAATTTAGAAATGCCATATAATGAAAATCATCATAATTTAATGATGAAAAAAGCTCAGGAAAATATCTTGAATGAAAGAAAACTTGATGAATCTGCAGTAAAAGTTATTGAGTTGGCTGAAAAATGTGAAAAAGAAAGCAAATTAAGAAAAATGGATATGTCCATAAATGAAAGAAGAAATGTTGCGTTGAAAATTGCTGAAGAAGGAATAGTTTTATTGAAAAATGAAAATAATGTTCTTCCTTTAAAACCTGAAAAGAAAATTTTTATTACCGGCGATCCTACTTCTAGATATTATTGTGGTGGCGGATCTAGCCAAGTTTGTCCTGAATTACCTTTTATTTCACTTGAAGAAGCTTTGAAAGCAGAATGTTATGATGTTCAATATTATGAATCTATTTGGGAAAAATTAGGACATTTGGCACATGTTGGTAATGCAAAGAAAGCTTTAGAATATAGTGCACAAGCTGAATATACAATTTTGGCTGTTGGTGATTCTGCAAATTTGGAATTTGAATGTGCTGATAGAGAAGGAATTAAATTATCAAAAGAAGAAGAAATTTTAATAAATGATTTTGCTAAAGTTGCTAAACATCTTATTATTGTTGTAGAAGCTGGTTCAGCAATTGATATGTCTTCATGGATTGATAAAGTTGAAGCTGTTGTTTATATGGGATATGGTGGTGAATTAGGTCATAAAGCATTAGCAAATATTTTGGTTGGAAAAATAAATCCAAGTGGAAGATTATCTGAAACTTTTCCATTAAAATTAGAAGATTCTCCAGCAATGAAATCATACCATGATTCTTCTGTTATGAAATATGATGAAGGATTAAATATCGGATATCGTTATTATGAGACTTATAATGTTCCTGTATTATTTCCTTTTGGCTATGGGCTTAGTTATTCTAAATTTGAATATTCTAATCTTAAAATAGAACAAATTAAAGATGTGTATAAAGTTAGCTTTGATATAGAAAATGAAACGGAGATTGATGGAGCTGAGGTTTGTCAATTATATATTCGCGAAGTTGTAAAAGAAGTATATAGACCTGATTATGAGTTGAAAGGATATGAAAAAATATTTATTAAGGCTCATGAAAAGAAAGAAGTTATAATTGAATTGAAGAGAAAAGATTTTTCTTATTATTCAACATATTATGATGAATATCATGTTAAACCAGGTGCTTTTGATATTTTGATTGGAAAAAATTCTCACGATATTATATTAAAAGAAAGAATTATTGTAGATTAAACGAAAAAATAAGAGCTGAATATTAAAAAACAGCTCTTATTTTATAGACATTTTTAAAATATATTTTTAGGTTGTTTGTGTAAAATTAATCCAATAATGACAGTTCTTTTAAAGCTTTATAAATCCCATCATTATCGTTGCTATCAGTATGAAGTTTTATTAATTTTTTTAATTCATCAGGTGCATTGTCCATTAAAAAGCCTTGCTTAACTGTTGTGAGCATTTCAAAATCGTTGTAATTATCACCGAATGCAATAGTTTTTTCTATTGATATATTTTTTAGTTCACATAATTTTTCAATGGCAGTAGCTTTTGTAATATTTTTTGCCATAATTTCAAGAAGGATTGGAGATGATTTTACTATTGATAATTTTGGAAATTTAGCTTTAATAATCTCTTCATAAGAAGTTGTTTTATCAGGATTGCAAATGCATAAGATTTTATGTATTTCATCTTTTTCTATTATGTTTAGATTTCCTTCAACAGCTTTTGCTTCAACGATATTTTCTTCTCTAATTATCCGTGAATCATTTTTATTTTTAACTACCCATTGATCAAAAGAATATATGCACCATGTTAAATCAAAATTTTGTTCTTCAATAAATGAAATAATTTCTTCTGCTTCTTCTTTATTCATTCCTTTATGATATAAAACGTTTTTGTCTTTATCGAGGATTAAAGCTCCACTATATGAAATTATCGGACAAGAAAAATTGTTTTTTAAAAGAATAGGATAAATTCCTGATGGACTTCTAGCAGATATTATTACAAAATCTATATTTTTTTCTTGAAGTTTATTTATAGCAAAAAGAGTGTTTTTTGAAAGTTTATGTTCGGAAGTGAGAAGTGTACCATCTATATCACTAAAGACTATTTTTTTCATTTATTTGTTTTTCTCTTATAGTTAATCTTCACTTTTTTTCTTATCGTAATTTTCTAAGTAGTTATGATGTACACCTTTTTCTTTATATCCAAGAATCATATCTAGAGTAACGTTATCTGCACTTTTAAAAATATTTTTTTCTACTTGTGGATTATAATTTTTAACTAATTCTTTGATTAATTGTTTTGTAGCGTATCTTTGTGAGCCACCACCTCCATTATCACAAATTGCGCAATTTTCTGTAAATCTACAGGCACATTGAATGAATTGTAAGTGATGATAATTTTTCCAAGAAATAATATCTTTTTCTCTTATTAAATACATAGGTCTTATTAATTCCATACCCTCAAAATTGGTGGATTTTAATTTAGGAAGCATTGTTTGAAAAGATCCTGAATTTAGTAAATTCATTAAAGTTGTTTCAATTACATCATCGTAATGATGTCCTAATGCAATTTTATTGCATCCCATTTTCTTAGCAAAATTATAAAGAGCTCCTCTTCTCATTTTTGCACATAAAAAACAAGGACTTTTATCTTGCGAATTAGCAATTTCAAAAATATTTGATTCAACAACTTTAGCAGGAATTGATAATTTTTGTAAGTTGTTCATAATTGTTTGTAAATTAATTTCATTATAGCCAGGATTCATTACTAAATATTCAACTTCGAAATTAAAATCTGAATGTTTTTTTAATTGCATGAAAAGTCTTGCCATAAGCATAGAGTCTTTTCCACCAGAAATACAAACGCATACATGATCATTTGGTTGTATTAGTTGATATTCTTTGATTGCTTTAACAAATTTAGACCAAAGCTTATCGCGATATTTTTTTGTTATTGATTGCTCAAATTCATCTGTCATTTTGCTAACTCCTTTAATGTTTCTACTAAATAATCTATTTCTTCATATGTAACTAATTCTGATAGAGATAATCTAAAAGATGATATAGCTCTTTTCTTATCTTTATATATTGCCATAATAATTTTTGATGGAGTGTTTTTTATTGAACATGCGGATTTTTGGCTTACACATATTCCTTTGCTATTTAAATAATCAACAGCAGTTCTTCCAGTAATATTATCGATTGACAAATTAACTATGTAAGGATTAGAAAAAGAATTAATTTTTATTTTTTTATTGCTTTTTATTTGTTCTAGTAAATATGCATTGACCGATTTTACTTTTTCATAATTTTCATCCATATGTTGATATGCTAGATACAAGGCTTTTTCAATTGAAGCAATGATTCCAAGAGGAACTGAACCACTGCGATAAATTGATGAACTCTCTCCTCCATGCATAAGTGGCGTCAAAATTGTTTTTTTTCTTTTGATTAAACACCCACTTCCAGTTATTCCACCAAATTTATGAGGAGTGAAACTTACAAGATCTAATTCATTAAAATCAATGTCAAATTTTCCAACACCTTGTGTTGCATCAACAAGTAAATGAGCATTGGTATTTTTAACTATTTCATTTATTTTTTTATAATCGTGAATATATCCTGTTTCTCCGTCGACTAAACACACACAAACTAAAATTACATCACTGCTTAATTTTTCTTTTAATGATTCAATTGAAATACTACCATCGTTATTGGTTTTAATAAATTCAACTTGATAACCGTTATCTTTAATAAATCCTAAAGCTCCATTTATGGAACTATGTTCAAGCTCGCTTACTAAAATTTTCTTTCCAAATCCGGAATAAGATGAACAAATTCCTTTGATTGCTAAATTATTAGCTTCTGTTGCTGAAGAAACATAAATTACTTCATGTTCATCATCGATATTTAAAATGTTCTTTATGGAAGTGTTTATTTCATTAAATTTTTCTTTTGATTTTAATCCGGCTGTATGAGTTGAATTATAGTTACCAATATAGTTTAATTCTACTTCTGTTAGAGCTGCTAAAACTTCTTTTTTGCATGGATAATTTGCTGCATAGTCTAAATAAATCATTTTTTTAATTCTTCCCTGGCGACTGGTTTAGTCAAATCTTTGATAACTTCTGAAGCAATTAAAAGTCCACAGGCAGTTGGTACAAAAGCGTTGCTTCCTGGAATATCTCTTCTTTCGGTACATTTTCTTGTTCCTTTTGGACAAATGCAATGCGTTCGGCAACTGATTGTAGGATCTTCTAAAGGACGTAAAGGCTTTTCTTTAGAATAAACGACTTTTAAATGTTTAACCCTTCTTTTTTTAAGTTCATAACGCATAACTTTAGCTAAAGGATCCATCTCTGTTTTATAAATATCGCTAACCATAAATCCCATCGGATTAACTTTATTGCCAGCTCCCATAGAACTTATTATTGGAATGTTATTAGCTTGCGCTTTTAAAATGATAGCGATTTTAGCGGAAACGGTATCTATTGCATCAATAATATAGTCATATTGGGTAAAATCAAATTCATCTTGATTAGATGGTAAAAAGAAACATTTCAAAGTTTCTACTTTAGCAAATGGATTAATGCTTAGAATTCTTTCTTTCATTATATCAACTTTATATTGACCAACTGTTTTAGTCGTAGCAATAATTTGTCTGTTGCAATTAGTTAAACAAATTTTGTCATCATCTATTAAAGTAAAATGTTTTACTCCGCTTCTTACTAAAGCTTCACAGATATATCCACCTACGCCACCAATACCAAAAATTGCTATATGTGCTTTAGATAAAATATCCATTGCATCTTTTCCATATATTAGTTGAGTTCTTGAAAATTGATTAAGCATATTTTTCCTCCATATAAATTTAGCATTCTTATAAACATTTTTCTAGTTTAATTAGGTATTATAAGCACCTAAAAATTTGGAAATAAACATAGTTTTATTTCCAACGATATTTAATCTTACATAATTATATACATATTTATAAATAATTGAAAAAAATAAAAATGTATTTTTAGAATTGATTATAAAATGAATTTATTTTTCCATAGGTTTATATTCATAATCTCTATGACGCAAAGAAGCGTTGAAAGCATAAAAATCATATCTGTCAATATAAAAATGTATTTTACCTTGAACATAGTTGAGATATTGTTTTTCATCGTATCTTTCGATATAGTCGTCTGTTTTCCATTTAAATACAAGAATATCTCTTTCCGAAGAACCAATTCTCATAAGTATTTCATTGATAAGAATATTAGCATCACCATTATTAGCAATTTCTGGTATTTCGCCAAAAGCTTTTAAAATGCTATGCATTTGTTTTATTTGTTTTCTAATGCTAGCATAAATATATTCTCTTTTATTTTGAATTTCTTGTTTTGTCATAATTATCTCCTTTTTTATTTAGATTTTTAAAGATATTATATAAAATTTTTAAATAATAAAAGAATCTATTTTATTTAATAATTCATTATTTTCTATCACTTTATCGTTTATTTTAAGATTATATTTATGTCTTTCTATTTTTAGAATCTGGTTGTTATTTCCATCAACTAATTGCAACAAAGTTGGTATGAATAAAGGCGTTTCTTTTTCACTACCAAATATCGCAATTATTTTTAATTTTTTAATAAAGATATTCCATTTATCGCTGTTGTTATTAAAATAATCTTGCATTCTTTCTAAAAAAGTAAAATATAAAGAGGAGGGGTTAGAGCAGTACATTGGTACTAATAAAACTAAATTTTTATATGTAAGTGATGACTGTATAAGCTTATATATATCATCATTTCGATATTTACATATTCCTTTAAAACACTGATATTCACAATTTGAACAAGGATTATAAGATATATCTTTAAATGCTATATATTTATCGTTTTTCTTCATTAAATGAGAGGCTATATCAAAACAATTGCCATTATTTCTTCCACTAAAAGAAATATAAATATTATTATTTTTTGAAATTGAATTAGAAATTTGATCGCACTCTTCTTCTAAAAATCCTTTTATATTAATTTTGTATTCTTTAATTAATAAAATCAGCTTATCATAACTAATATCGTTAATTCCTTTTTCAATTTTATTAATAGATGATCTAGAGGTATAGCCTAACTTTTTTCCAAATTCTTCTTGTGAAAGTCCAAGTGATATTCGTAATTCTTTTATTTTATCCCCAATTGTTTTTTTCATTCTAAATTCCTTTACTTAAAAAATTCATTATAAGTTTAATTATAACTTCTTTTTCTTCCGGATTTGATTCAGCAGTTAAAACGGTAATTGCAACTAATGTATCGTTTGATATTATTATTTTGCCATTTTTAATTAATGCGTGATTTCTATTTAAAAATTCCAAAAATAATGTTGCAGCAATTCTTTTACATCCATCCGCAAAAGGATGATCTTTTACTAAAAAATATAATAAATGTGCTGCTTTTTCTTCTAATGAAGGATAAACTTCTTGACCGAAAACATTTTGATAAACGGCGGCTAGAATTCCTTCTAATTTTCCATTTTCTTTTTCAACGCCGAATACAGAAGATGTGTTTTTAAACTTCATTGAATCGATAATTGCTCTACAATCAGAATATGTTAATTCATATATTGTTTCTTTTCCTTTTGGTTTTATTAGACATTGATGATCATAATTATCTAATAAATCTAAAGCTTTAGTATATTTTTCTATAACATTAACTAATGTTTCTTGATCGATATTTAATGATGATGCAAGCATCTTATTTTGTACTTCAATTGTTTTATTAAGCACTTCTATTCTTTTTTTATTAATGGAATAACCTTGTATTAAGTATTCTTTTAGAATTTTGTTTGCCCATTTTCTAAAAATAATACCTCTTTGAGATTTTACTCTATATCCTACAGAAATAATCATGTCAAGATTATAAATTTTTATGGTACGATTAACTTTTCTATTTCCCTCAATTTGAACATGTGCGTTTTCCGCACATGTTGAATTAATATCTAATTCTTTGTCTTTATAAATGTTATTAATATGTCTAACAATTCTTGTGCGATCAACATTGAATAATGATGCCATTTCATCTTGTGAGAGCCAAACAGTTTCATTATTAATATCTGCTCTAACATCAATTTCGAAACTATTGTCTACAAATCTTACTATTTTAAAATTTTCCATAAACATTACCCAAAAACATTATACAATTTTGTAGATTACAAATCAACTTGAAATTATTTTTTATGAGGGTTTGAGCTTGCCTTTAGAAAATTTTGATATAAAGTGCGTAATGCTTATTTTTGTGTAATGTTTCTACCAATTTACGTAATCTTTCTTTCATTTTGCATAACACAACAACATTTATTTTATAAAATTAAAAAATGTTACTTTATAATTTTTCAATAACTATTTTTATCTGACCATTTTCTTTCGAGATATTTTTTCTTGTAATGCTTTCAAATATCTTTTAGTAGTTCTTTTTGTTTTATTAATTTTAATTGATGTTTTTCTGCTGTTAAAGCATGGTCATTTAAAATTAACTCTATAATTTTTCTTTCTATTGCATTAAGATTTACACTGACATTTTTAAAAAATACCACATATATTGAATTTTATAATTATCAAGATATATAGCCTTTTAGTTTTCGGTTTCTTGCTGATACTTTTTCATTGCCTAGTTGATTATAATTATAAAAAGAAAATAAGGCTTAAGAAATGATGGGAGAATTTTTAATATCAGTCCAAATATCCTAAAAATAAACTAAAATCTCGTAAATAATGCTATTTTAGGCATAAAAAAAGGCTTGATACATTATTTTTTTGTATCAAACCTATGCTTTCTATATGTGAAAGGTAAGTATTGTTAATACAATGCACCCTCTATAGATGAAGGTGCACCCTCTAAACCTATATTTATTAGTATGTACACTTAGTGACACGTGACTGCCGTGACAGATGTGACATTATCGATTTAAAAGATTGTTCTTTAACACGTCATATTCTTCACATTGTATTTTAGTTTCATTATGCAAAAAATCTAGTAGCATTAAAAATAATTCATAGTCACCACTAGAATATACTCCTGACATCACATTATCAATAAAATTTTGCCCATATAACTTACTTCCAAAATAATTTATATTTCCTTCTGTTTTACCATCGACAAATTGTTGCTCTTTTGATTCTTGTAAAATGCCATCAAAATTTTCTGGATATAAAATTTCATGTCCCATTTTATAATAAGTATATATAATAACAATTTGTTCAATTGATAGTTCATTTAAAAATTCTTTATGAATTTTATGCTTTCGTTGAGTTTGTTCTAAATTTTCTTTAATATTTTCCATAGAAACTGAAATTGATTCTTGAAAATCTTTTTTGTCATTTATGTTTGCTATAAAACATTTTTTTAATAAATCATATAGTTCAAAACAATCATTTCTATTATATTTAATAAAATACGATAACCATCTACTTTGTTTTATGATGCTAATTATTTTACAAAGTTCACTACTAGATAAATTATATTTTTGCTTTAAATTGTTTCTTACATCATCAAAAGACGATTCTTTCCATTTCTCAAAGTCAGGCAATTCTTTAGCAATAACATATATTTTATGCCTTGAAATATTTTTAAAATAGGTTCCTAGTCTATACTCTTTATCTAATTTATCAATAGAAAATAAAATAGATTCCGTTTTTTCTTTAAAAAATTGCAAAGAATTAACAGCTTTGTCAAACGACACTTGCGTGATATCAGCCATGTTTTCATTTCCTTGCCTATCTTCAGCGTATCTATATGGATCCAAATCAGCCTCAGGAATAAAATCAGAAATAAGATCATAAATCAGTTCGATATTTGTTCTATCATTTTCACATCGCTCATCCAATTTATAATAATTATCTTTAATAAAATCATATAAATCACCAATACTATGCTTTAATTTAATCTCGTTGTATCTTATTTCATCAAAATCTATAATACCGTCTTTATAATTCTTATAAAAAACATACATGTTATACATTATGAACTTTAATTGCAATTCATATGTATGACGAATGGTATGCAAGAAAGGGTAAACTAAATCATCTTCATAAATGTATGGTGGATTTTTCTTAACATTTCCATATATCAAATTTGCAGTTTTAAAAAATCCTTCTATAATATAACGATTTCTCATTTCACTGCCAAAATGACAGACCCATGAAATTGCATCATTTTCAAAATCTATATCCTTAAAACTCATAATCAATTACCTACTTTATAACAGTTTCAATCAAAAACCGCATCACCATTGGCAATAATATAATCGCCAACGTTTATTTCAACTTCTTTTGATGCATTATTAAAAAACCATTCTTCACAGTCAGGATATCTATCTGAAAGAATGATTATTCTTTGATTTGTAGATCCTAGAACTTTTCTTGTATTTTCTTTTTGTTCTTCAATATAAGGACCATCAAGTACAACATCACAACCATCTAAAGCATCAGATACCTCTTCATATTTTCTTCCAGTAAATGAAATGACTCCAAGCCCAAGCTTGTGTATTTCTTTAGTCAAAACTGGAAGATTTTGTTGTAATGTTGGTTCACCACCAGAATATGTTACTCCTTCAATACCGTATTTTTCTCTTGAATCATTAATTATTTTTAATAGGCTTTCTAATGAAATGATATTTCTAGGTTCTAATGGTTGGTATCCAGGATTGCAGCAACCTTTACAGTGCAGCATGCAACCCTGAAACCATATTGTTAATCTTTTATTTGGTCCTTCTATTTCAGTGCAACAATTGATACTTGCAACATTAAATTTAATCATTTTCAAAACTGAATTCTAGACTGTCTTTGCCAGTCTTAACAAGAATCTTTGCACCTTTAAATGAACTTAAGTCTTGCTTATTTTCAAACATAAACATTGCTAGTTCATCTAATAACTTATCATTAATAGCATTTAAGATGTCACGTCCACCTTTGCTACTATCTGCTCCACCTAAAATATAATTGATAAACTTCAATTCATCTTCAAATTCTAAGTCGATACGATATTTTTCAAGGATTGCTTTTTGAACAGGACGTAATTTAGATTTAGCAATCTTAATGCTGAATTCTTTATCTTTGATAAAGTTAAATGGAACAATGTTGCTATATCCAATACGGCCAAGTATCTCTGGACGCTTAATCTCGTTATCAAAATAGTTTTTAACAATCTTAATAAACTCTTCTGCTATATCTTCATTAGATCCACTTGATGATACTTCAGATGCACCTAAGTTAGATGTAAAGATAATTACACTCTCACTGAAATAAACTGTTTCACCTTTAGAATCAGTCAAACGACCATCTTCAAGAATTTGCAAGAATATATCTAGAATTCTTGGATTAGGTTTTGCAGCCTTTTCTATTTCGTCAAATAGGATAATGCTGAATGGTTTTTCTCTAACTACATTAGTTAGTTGTCCACCTTCTTCATATCCTACATATCCTGGAGGTGCTCCTATTAACTTTTGGTCGCTATTCTCTTGAGCATACTCAGACATGTCAAATCTAATACATGCTTGTTCATCGCCAAATAAGAACTTAGCTAATGCTTTGGAAAGTTCTGTTTTACCTACACCAGTAGGACCTACAAAGAATAATACTCCTTTAGGTGCAGATCTACTTGAAGATTTATGGATTCCAGTTAAGCCCATATAAGCTTTTACAACGACTTTTTCAATCTTTGCAATAGCCTCTTCTTGGCCTACAACTCTTTCACCTAAGATCTTCTTAATATCTTTTACAGCTTTATAGTCTAGTTTTTCCCAAGGATTATCCTTTTCACCATACTTAAATAATAAATATAGCTGTTCAAAAGGCATTTTGCCTTCTTTTCTAGAAAGTCTAGCCATTTGAACGATTTCACGATTTGTGAAGTCATCCATCATATCTACATATTCATTTTTCTTATCGCATGTTAATAAAGTCTCACCTGGTTTAAGTTTTACTTCAAATCCAGATTCGATTTTTTCAAGCATCTTTTCTCTTTCTTCTCTATCGGGTTTTGAAAGTGTTAAGCAAGATACTTCTGGATTACCTTGATAGAAAGAAATTGGGAACATCGCAACTTTACTTGTAATAAGAATAATTGAGCTTTCATTAACTTCTGAATTTAAATATTCAACCTTCTTATCTTTGATTGCTTTTCCTAAAATAGTTAATAGTTCTCTTTCATCTGGTGGTAATTGACCTCCAGCAGTAAATAGATAATCAGCCCAGTTTAATACAAAAGCAATCTTACGGTTAGGCTTTTTAAGATTCTTAAAGATAATATTAAAGATTTCAGCAGGAGTTTTAAATAATCCACTACCTGTCTTTTCTTCTTCGTTATTATTATCTTCGTCATCATCAAAAGAATAAGCTTCACCTTCGACTTCTACTTCATCAGTAACTGTTAATCTAGAAACATCACCGTCTACACCATCAACTCTGTCCCAGTAAAGAACATCGTCATAATTCATTGACTTAAGCATATCTATTAGGTATTGCTTTAAATCGACAATTTGTTTTTTCTCGTTTAAATAAACATCTCCAACATTACCATCAATGATAACGCACTTCTTGATGCCTATTTCTCTTTTAAGTCTGTTAAAAGTTGTACTAAATGCCATCGATTATCACCCCTTATTCTTATTTGTGTTCATTGCTTGATATTTCATAGTAGAAATCTTATCTGGATTACTCCAAATCTCTTGTGATTTAGTAACATGAATTCCATATACTTCTTCTAAATCTTTCATAAATGGTTCTATATCCTTTTGGCAAGCTTGTCCCTTATATCCATGATGGAAATCATAAATGAACTTACCATCCATATATATTTTAAAATCCGCACGCTCACCGCTTGCTTTCATTGCAACCATATGAACTTCATTAGTTTCTCTATTTATTTTAATATTTTTCTTATCAACAATAAAGCCCCTATCAGCAACAGCTTTCATAATTACTTTTAAAGATTGTTGTCTAACAGTCTCACCAATAACTTCTGTCGTAGCTTGAGCTTGCATTTGAGATAATCTTTCTTTTGCAGTACCTTCTTTTTTAGATACAACCTTAGATATGATATCCTTATCTACTCTCGCAGCTTCAAGCTCTTTACGAATTCTTTCTTCTTCGGAAGCCATTCTAGACTCATATGTTGAATTTAGAGATTCTTCCATTAATTCTTTACCAGCTTTAATTAATGAATCAACTGACAGTGTATTATCTTTAATATAAGCTAAATAAGTAAATTGCCTTAAAACTTCATCTTGAATGGAATTTAATATCTTTTGTGTTTGTTCATCGATTGTGACATTGCCATTAGTTCTTTCTAATAGTTTTCTATAGGCATCATTCGAACTTTCTTTTAGGAGATTATCAAGTAATGATTGAAATTCAATTAACTTTTGAGAGGATAATGTGTTAACCATGTATTCCAAATTCTTTGCAGCATTTATTGTATCATCTCTATGAGCATATCTAGCATCATGATTATTAGTTCGAACAACACCCATTTTTGCATCTTCATCAGTTTTTTCTCTAACAACTTTAATTTGTTTGATTAAAGATTCTTTTTCTCTAACAATAGCTGCTTTCAACTTCTCAGTTTGGTCATTTAATAATCTTGTTGCAGTATTTTCAATTTGGCTAAGCATTTCATCTAATTCTTTTAGTCTTTGCTCTGCCATGTTACATACAGTATTGCATTGACATGCTATGTGCTTGTAATCAATTTGTACTTGTTGACTCATTTGCTACCTCCTATTTCAAAGACTATTTCTATCCATTCTTCAATATCGGCTTTTGTATATTGAATTTGTTCTTTTTCAGGATGTTGGAATCCATTTCTAATCTTACGAAGTTTATGTAATGAAGAACACTTTTTACTATCAATTAGCTTTTCTTGTTCTGCCATATTGATTAATTCAAATGCCTCAGTCTTATCATCTGCTTTCAATAATTCTCTTAAATCATATTGAAGCTTAACTGATAATTCACAAATTGCGTTTTTAAATCTACCTTTTGAAATATAATCATCAATATATTTCTTTGTAATTTTATCTGGATGTGACGAAGCTTCTCTTTCAATTGCTAGTAATTCATGGATTGGCTCATAGATTTCTAAATACTTATTCATGTTATTGTATTTATCCTGAGCAAATTTTGAATACTTTTCAATTGATTTTGTTGCAGTTTTTAAAGTGCTATAAGCATTAAAGAACTCATCAACATTAAAATCTTCATTTAATGTATATTCAGAATAACTTTCAATCCCTAACATATCATTAAGGTTCCAAAGGTTAGATGAAACTGTTCTAAACTTATCAGCAAGACTCGTATCAGCAGATATGCTTTCATCATTAAGAATCTTATCCATATAAGTTTCAACTACATTGACAACGCCTAGAATTTGGTTTGTTTCAAATCCTGCAGTTTCTAAAGCTTGATAAACTAAATCTTGGTCTTCACTTAATACTGGCTCAGAAAACATCTTTATATAATCGTGAGCAACAATCTTTAGTTCATTCTTTAATGGAGTTAAAACTGTGTTCTTATAAATCATATTATCTAGACGAATTTCTTTTATACTATTTGTAACTAAATTAGAACCAATTGTCTTAAAATATTCATTCCAATCAGAATTACCTTTAAATGAAGAATTCATCTTCAATAACAAATCAATTTGTTCATCAACACTATTATATTTGCTTAATTGATTTGTTGAATACTTTTCAAAATAACTTGAGTCTTTTAGTGACTCTACTATAAATAATATTGCTTTACCAATTTCAGCACTGAACGTTTCATTATGATAAATATCATAAAGTTTCAATAAGATATTTTTTAAAACATCTTCATCAGCTGTTCTTTCAACTAGTAGTTGCATCTCAAATGTATCACCAAGCTGTTCGCATGGCATAGAAACATTTAAAGGACTATAGAATTTCAAACAGCTTTTATCCAATAGAGCAAATTCAGCATTTAAATTTAAGTCATTTAATAATATTGTTGAATCATCAACGCTTAATTTCATTGATGTGTCTACACCTTTAACGCCTAATCTATTTTTACTAAAGAAGAATTTGCATGGGCGTGAAGCCTGTTTTTGAGCATCATCAGGTATATAAACATTTGTTATATTTGTTAATTCATTTATTGAGACAGTTGGAACTTCAACGATATCTTTCTTTTCATTAACAAACTTATACTTATTCTTAGTTAATAAACCATCGGCCATAAGCCTTGAAGTATAGTACTTATTGAAAAATGCATTCTCATCTGTTGTATCAAATTTAAATTCAACCCCAGAAGGTCCAATAATAATTGTCATTCCTTCTTCTTTTCTTGTATGCATTTTTTGTGGTTCTTCACATTCAAAAGATACAACTCTTTCTTCAGCTTTTAAACCAATTTTAGTCCCATTAGCATTGATATAATCTTCCATTCCGCTTATGTCAACATTAACATGATCCATAAAATCATCACCCAAGAATGAACTTCCTAGAGTCATATATGGAACTTTGCTTTCAACATCAAACTTTCTTGTAACTGGACTATAATAAATATCTTTAACTTTTACCTTTTCTGCACCAGTTGGGATTGCACCATCTTGGAACATTTTCTTTCCTTTTGGCGTAAGTTCAACATCACCAATTGTTATTTGTTTAAAATATGTTGGCTTTGCAAAATAAGATGGATCAAAATGAGAAGACAAAATATCTGTACTCATCAAGTTAGCTATTTCTTGTCCAAATATATAATGTAAGTTTGCAGGAATACCAAACTTTAATAAAACATCTGATATCTTGTCATTAGATTCACTTTCTTTTTGAATCAAATCTAAGAGTATATAAGCGATACCAGAAGCTTTACGAACTTCATTATATTTCACGCTTGTCTTATATATTAGAAGAGGAAATGGACAAGTAGTTTTTAATTGCTTTAATATTTTTTCATCCATAATCTATCACTCTCCTATTATATCATTTGCAGTTAACACCTTACCCCTAAAGTAAATAGTGTCAATTATTTCCTTATAAACGTGGAAATTCTTTTTATCTAAGAAATGATCTCCTGTCAAATCAGGTAAATCGATTATTCCAGCTTCAGATAGGTATTTCTTAGAACCTACAACAATCAAAAGCTTTCTTGCACGAGATAATGCAACGTTAATTCTTTCAAACTTCTTGATGAATTCAGCATTAGCTTTTTCAGCATTAGCAGGATTACGAACCATAGACAGAATTATTACATCACGCTCATCACCCTGGAAGTCATCGACAGTACTGATAATCAATCGTTCATCTTGTTTTTCAGATAACCCATCATATCTTTGCCCTCTTCTCATTTTCTTAATCAATGATGCTTGGTCACCATAAGTACAAATTATACCTGCGCTTAATCTTTCATCTATCTTCTTAGACTTATTAACGATAACTTTTCCTGAATTAACTGCGTCAATACTTGCTTTATCAATTTGTTTTAACAATTGAATAGCAACTTGTGCTTCTTGTTCATTAACTTTTGAAGTACTACCTTCATAAGCACTTGATTCTTTTTGGTCACAATCAATAAAATATACATGATATTTTGGTTCAATAATTGTATTACCATTAATCTTAACAGTTAGATTGTGTTGTTTTTCATCATCTTGTTGCTTCTTACCAACCATAAGTCCTTTTTGACTTCCACCATAGAAATGATTGAATACTTCCATGATATGGCTGTGACAACGATATTGTTTATTAAGCATTACTCTAAAGTCTTGTGGTACTTTTTCATATAATGTCTTGAAGAAACATTCCTCATATAATTCAGTATATGAATCATTTATTTCTTTTGTAATTACATCTTCATCAAGACCTTCAAAGTCTTCTTTTCTCATATGTCTTAAGTCATACATTGGTGGCAATTGTCGATGGTCACCCACTAATATTACTGTCTTTCCATATAAAATCGGAATCAATAAATCTAAGAATGACGATTTTGAAACTTCATCGATAATGACTACATCTATTCCTTGAGATTTAATATCAACTGACTCAATACCATATCTTTCAAGTTCTGCAAGTTGAGACTTAGTAAATCTATCTCTACTTGTACATGTAATACCAAAGACATTTACGCAATTATAAAGTTCTCTTGTATAAGCTTGTCTATCTTCTTCAAGAATATCTTCTTGCTCTAAGTACTTACAAATCTCTTTATACATAGGGATTTTCTTTTTATTTTGAGCTGCAGTTCTCTTATAATCATACTCAAGCTTTTTCCACTCTTCAGTAATTATGGTAAATGCCGTTTCTAAATTATCAGAATCGTACTCTCTAATGATATCGAAATGTCTAAAAAATCTAGTTATTTTTTGCTTCAATTGAGAATTAAGTTCATTGTATTCTTCTATACCTTGATTATTACCTAATTCTTCATATAAAGACTTACTCTGACTTATTTCTCTTTGAACATCAATCATTTTCGAATTAAGATCATCATATTGTGATGAATATTTATTGATAGAAACATCTACATTTTCTTTTATTTCATTAATGATTGTCTGAGCTTGAATCTTAAACGAAGTTAATTGCTCAGGAAGAACTTTTAGTAGATTCTTATCATTAATAATAGATGGAACAATTGAATAGATTTTGCTTGAAGAGAAATCAAAATCAGTATTCTTAGTAGCTGATTTGATTTGATTTACTACCTCTTTAAGTTCACTTTGATATTTCTTGTATTCATCATAATTCTCATCACCTTCTTCAGGTGCTTCATCTGTATCAGGATCTCTTAATTTTTGTAGTTCATTACGAAGTTGAGTTCTTCGTTCTTCTAGTTTTCCAACTGTATCATCAGATAAAATATGGGATAATTCGTTTCTTACTTCACCTATATCAAGATGATAAAGTTCAAATGCAGAATCAATATTGACTGATGCCAAACTACTGAATGTTTGTAATAATGATTGAATTCTATTCTTAAATTCATCAATATACTGTTCCTTAACGCCTTCAGTTACGAATCTTAATGAATCAATATATTTGTTTGTTCTTCTATACTCATCTAGTTCAGCATTAATAGTAGCTAAGTTATCACGATAATCTTCTAAGTTTTTATTGTATTTATTGATAGTTTCTAATAATCCATTTCGTTGATTTTCGATTTGGATATTTTCTTTTTTAAGTCTTAAGATTCTATCATAATCTCTTCTTAATAAGCTCATTTGCTCATCGAATGTCTTCTTAGCTTCTTCAAAATGCTCAAATCTGTTAATTTGCTTTTCTAGATTACCACTAATGTTTAAGTAGAAATTATCCACTAAACGTTCTGGACTATAATTAGTTTCCTTTCCATTTTGTGATGGAATCAAACGTAGTGGGCGGATCTCTGGAATCTTAGGTAATCTTTCAAACACATTATCAATTGCCTTATGTGTTTCAGAAGAAATAAGTACCTTCTTACCTTGTCTAGCTAATTGTGCAGTTATTTCTGCAATAACCTGCGTTTTACCAGTTCCTGGAGGGCCTTGTAATAAGAATATACTTTCGCTTGCCAAAGCTTTTTTAACGGCTAATTTTTGACCATCATTCAAGCTTTCAAGACACCAATCAGGATCTTTCATCGCACTTATAGGTGCTTGTGCCAATGTTTCAGGTGAGAATAAATATGTGGGTAAGAATGGATTCTTTACATATCCACCCATGAATGAATTTAATGCTTTTTCTTGTCTATCAATTTTAGCTTTTTCAGCTCTATTATCATATGTAAGATATTGAGCATTAATTGTTTCAATTTCTTTTTTAATATTCGAAAGCTTATCTTCTGCTGCATCCGGTCTAAAATATATTTGATACCTTCTTATTGTTTCATTTTCTATTTTAATTGCTTTATCAGCTTCAAATTGCTTTCTAAATTTAGAATTAGCATCAGTTTTTTCATCTTCAATTTGATTCTTATACTGAATTTCTAATTGTTTCTTTTTATCTTTGCTTATTCTATCAAGTTCAGCTTGCATTTGAATAGAAAGACTCTTCTTCTTATTTTCAATTAACTTTTTATTTCTCTCAACATAAAAATCTTTTAAAGAAATGTTAGATAAAGCTGTTTCCTTTTCTAACTCGATTCTTTTAATTTCAGAATCTTTTTCTTTCTGAAGTCCATCTATTTTTTTCTTTTCATCTTTTTCCTTTGATTTTTCTTTTTTTATCTTCTTGACCTTATCATCAAAAGATGAATTGATTTTCTTTATTTCATTTTCAAAAGGTGTCGCTGCATTCTTAAGTGCTGCTTCATATTCACGCTTTACTTCTCTATCCTTATTGTTTTCAACATCTAAGTCTAAAGCATTATTTAATTCTTCAGCATACTTATCAAACATTGAATTATATTGATTTTCAGTAATTGGTCTTTGTCCATTCATAAAATGGTTTAAATCATTACTGATAATGCTTGAATAGCGTGTATCTATTTCATTAAACGCGTTCTTACAATTCTTATCAAATTCTTTTTCTAATTCAGTACAGTCTGGTTCAATATCAATATGCGTTAACAAGTATCTTTCACCAAGTAAGAACTGATAAAATCTAGAACCTTTTGCTATATTTCCATTCTCATCATATGCTGGTGGTGTTGGAGATAAACCCATAGCATCTTTTGTGTATCTCTGGAGATTAACTTCATATTTGCTTTTACCCTTGCCAGATTTACCGATAGTTTCACTAAGAACTGTTTTTCTATTCTTGTTAATATCTACTCTAATTAAAGGAAAACTCTCAGAACCATTAACATTTTTTGAAAGTATAATTTGTTCACCACGTGCAAAGTCTGGGATATCATCTAAAAGATAATCAGAAAAAACATCTTCATTTCTACAATAAGTCTCTTTTGAAACCATAAAGGAATCACAAACTATAACATCATCAATTTCTTCGCAACGTTCAGATTGTTTACCTAAATAATACTTTCTAAAATTGATATAGTTTTGCCAATTTTGGAATGTTTTTAAGGCTTCCTCTGGATTTGGAACAGGATAACTAGAAATATCATTACATAATCTATCTACTAAATCATGTGTTAAAACAGCACTTTGAAGGTCTCTGGTACCATAATCAGGAACTGTTATTGATCTTCCATCTCTTGTTGTAAAAGATTTTGTGGTTGTTGCAGTTGCTGCATAACAATTAACTTTGATTTCACCAAATTTAGCAACATTAATATCTATTAATTCGATACCTTTAATTGTTATATCAATAACATTATTAAATGTTACATCACCTATTATCATTAAATCATAATTATTAGGCACAACATTATTTAAGTATGAATCCTTCTCAGGACGAATGACAATATTATAAATTACATCTTTGCCTCTTCTGTCATGCTTAACTCTTCTATCAAAGCTTGGCATTGAAATATAATAGTTTTTTGATGTTTGAGTAGGAAAAGCGTATGATAAGAATTCTTGAAGGTTAACATTTAAGCCAACCTTTCTTTTTATGACCTCATACTGTTCTTTCAATGAAGATGTATAAAAGTCATCCCAGCTTTTACTACCTTGATTCAAATTTTCTAAAAAATTAAGATATAAATACCCCATAGACGCACCTCCATTATCTCATCACAAGTCTAGTGGATTAACTATGACATCAATTTGATCTTGTACTACTTCTTCAAAATAGTCATCATAATCCCATTGTGCGTCTTCAGCATTTTCACCAAAATATCTTGCACATAATTCATCAAAAAATAAATGTAAGTTATCTATGCAATCTAAGATGAATTTTTCATCCAGTTTAACAACTGTAAGTGCGGATTCACCATTTTGATATTTCTCTTCTGGGTCCCAAACCATATTAGGGTACCATTGTTTTAAAATCCTATATGATCTAAGAGAATTATGCTTAAGAAAATTCCAAACAGTAAATGCTCTATCATATAAAGGATAATTTGTATATTGCCTAAATGACAACGCACTATCACCTTGTAAACCTTGCATATAAATATCAAATTGTTTCTTTGTATAATCTTCTTCTTTATATCCACATGCTGTAAGCATCTTTAAGCATAACGCATCAATACTAGACATTAATTGATGAAAGAATTGTGCATATAAAGATTTTATAATTACTTTATAATCTTTAGTTCTTTTCATTCCTGCAACAAACGCCTTAGCATTAGCTTCATCATATTCCAAAACGCCATCAGAAAGATAAGATAATCTTGCATTATCCTCAACTTGCTTAGGAGTCTTTATACTATCAATAAAGCTCTTATATTCTCTGAACCATAATTGTTTATATCCTGCTAATAAATCTCTAAACCAATTACATTTATAATCAGATCTATGTTGTTTAGTTGGAAGGTAATAAACAGAATGTCTATTTCCAATTTTACTATCTGGGATAGCAAAGAATTTCTTATATCTTTTTGTGTCAATTTTAATTCTGCCATCTTTAGCGATAAGACCATAATAATCGATTCTATAACATAGATTATCTTTCTCTAATTTATCATAGTCCTTGCCTATAACTTTGCTCTTTTTCTTCATGTTATTAACACCTCATTAAAACGAAAAAGTGACGGTAGGTATTAGCCTATCGCCACTTCAATAACATTTATCCTCTTCATATGTTATTTTGTTTAGACACGCAATACCACTCTTGAAATTTAGCTTTTAACTATTGGTTTACTCCTCATATGGTATATCCCAACCATAAGATTTGTTCCAATATTTCATATAGGTAAAGTTCTTACCCCACTGTTTCAGAACATGCATTTGTATCTAGGTTTAACTATACCATAATTCTGCTAATTTTAGCAATATTATGAGCATAATTGCCTAATTTGTCCCTTATATTATAACAAAGCAATCCAATGTTAAAAATGTACTATAGTTCAATTTAAAGAAAAAGAGGCTTATTTCATAACGAGTAAGTCCTCCATTTTCATATTGAATATTAGAGCAAGATTATACAAGTTTTCAGCATTAGGAATTTTCATTCCGCTTTCCCAATCGTATATCACTCTAGGTGATTTTAATTGGAGCAAACCAGCTAAATCTTCATGGGTTAGAGCTGATTTACAACGAAGCATTCTTAGCTTCAAACCCGTTGATACTTTATCTAATATGGCTTTTTGATAATCCATAAACAAGTACCTCCTTCGAGCCCTTCCTCGACTTTCTGGCACTTTAAATTATCGATTTAAATATACACCATAATTTGAAATAAATCTAGAACTCTAAATATTCTTACCTATTTTAAATTAAGTGTAATCACAACATCTTCATCACCAAGTAAATCAGTTAATTCACTTTTAGATAAATTGATGTGTCCTAATTTCGTATAAGACCATGTATTAGAATCATAGAATAATACTATTTGATTTGATGAGTATAAAACTATATCTCCTGGATTAGTAGTAATTCTAGTATCAGCTGATGGTAATGTAGAACCAATTGAACCTACCTGCTCAAATCCACCATACTTACTCATATTTATAGTTAATCCATCTTTAGCAAGATTCTTCAAAGCTCTTACTGAATCATTGTCAGTCCATATTACATCTACTTCTATATCATTTATTTTTAATGTTAATTCCATATTGGCAGTTTCATCTTCCTTAGTTGTTTGATTATCATCTGATGGAGAAGTAATTGTTGTACTAGGATCATCAGTAGTTAGAGTAGGTGTGTCGGTTGGTTTACCACAAGATGTTAGTGCAATGAGCGTAATTGCAATTAAAAATATTAGCCTCTTTTTCATAAGCACCTCTAATGAATTCTAAATTCATCTAATAAGACTGCAGATTTTTCATCTTTTAACTCAATTAGAAGACATAATATTCCCTCAAATGAGCTTATTAGTTCCTTATCATTTTTTATTTCACTTTCAAAATTTACATATGCAAAATACATAATTTGGTTCATAAATCTGATTGTTTTTTCCATATCACTAATACGTTTATTCGTGGATTCACAGTATTTTTTAAATGAGATATGAAGTGAAATCAGTATTTCTGGAAGTAATTTTTTATACTGAAGATGATAGATTACAACTAATAAATCGTAAAAGTGTAGATAGCCATATTTTGAGAACATTTCATTTAAAAACATCTTGTCAGAATACTCATAATTGGTTTTAAATTCACTCCAATCTCCTCGACCACCATAATTATCAAATCCAAGAAACAATGCTCTCGATAATTCAGTTTTTACATATTCAACTTGGATATTATTTATATATCTTTCAAACAATCTAATAACACGTTCTACATGTATACGCTTTTCTTTTGAATTATAGGAATCAAAGTAAAAAGCTGTTAAAGATGCTAATATATTTAAATAAAAATCTATAGTTTCAGTTGTAAACTTTTGAAAATCAGCATTATCAAATAAAATGCCAATAATTAAAGCGTATAAATCTTTATCTAGCAATTTGTTCTTAAAATAGTTCTCTACTTCTGATATTTCGTAGAAACTTATAATATCGTGAACATTATATGATTTTTTGCTATAGATATTTATTAATTGCTTTAAATAATTATCGATAAATAATCTGTCTGATTTTTTTTGAGGATCAAGCCCACAGCTAAAAGTATGACTTATAATCTTAATATCTAGCTTTTTTATATCAATGTTTGAATAATCATATTCTAGTTCATCAATCAAATACTTTTTAATAATAACATCTTTCTTTGATTTAAAAGGTTTTCTTCCATCTTGTTTTATATAATAATCCACACCGCTCAATCTTAGCTGCATATTAGGAATAAAATCTTCTTTTTCTCTTTTATGGTACTTACATAAATATCTATAGTTATATTTTTGGTGCTTCATCTCATCTTCTGCTAATAAAAAAATAGTATTAAGATATAATGAGCTATATTTTGTATTAGAGCAAATAAATGTTCTAGCACAATTAAAAATCTTATAAATACTTCCATCACTAGTATTCTTATTAATTAACAAATCTAATATGATTAGTTTGATTTCATTTTTTATAGTTTCATCAATTTCTTCATTCAATTGATTAAATAAGAATTGATATAAATTAGCTTCAATAATGATTGATTCATTATTAAGTTGCCTTTTAGCATATTTTAACCATATCAAGCAGTATTCATTACGCTTCATAGTATCAATTTTAAGTTTACTTAACGCAAATGAAATACAGTCAATTAAGATATTGTTAAATTGAAAAGACAACGGATCATTATTATGCGCCAAAACAACTTCAATAAACTCATCAATATCTTTGGTAGTGATTGTCTTATCTTTTAGTGCGTCAGAAACTTTTTTGACTTCATCTGAAACTACGGAAAAAGAATTCTTTTGTTCGTCAGCATTATCAACTATTTCTTTTGCAGCTCCATTAATATTAGAAACAATTGCAAGTGTATGATCATCTACTTCTTTTACTGATGCATTTCTGATATCCATTTGCTGTAATTGCAAATACAACAATGCATGTTCTTCATCATTATTCAAAAATGAATAAAGGTAATCAAAGATTTCAAAAAATTTAGTTTTTAAATATGGATAATTTAATTGGGAAAGGAAAGCATAGTTTCTTAATTCGTTATTTGGAGAAACATCTTTATATCTATCCATAGATAAATCTGGTAATCCAACCTTTAAAGCCATCTCATTTTCAAGCATTTTCCTTGTTGGACTATATAGAATTTGGCTATACCTAGATAAATCATCAAGAACGAATTCCAAAGATGAAACCAATTCCAAACAATATCCTGGTAACTCTTTAAAAAAAGTTAAACCTATGTTGGATATAATGGAAAGCCCAATAATATTATTTGTCTTTTCGTAAACTAGTCTCTTAATACTATTTGCAAATTCTTCCCTGCGGTTATTGTCAAGTTCCTTGATAAAATCAATTATTGTACATTTAACTATATAAGTCATATCAGAAATCAAAGCAGGCATATTATTTTGAATTTCCCCTGTTTCCAACATTCCAGCGATACCAAGATATTCTTTGGTAGAGTCTTTAGAGAAATAAATTTTATATGAATTAAGCTTATTTTTCTCATTAAATGTACTAATACAATTATTTATGAAATCTAAATACCACTCAAAAGTAGGCCAAAAAGATGTTCTTAACAAAGCGAAAATAATATTATAATATTTAGGATTTTGATTAAAATTTTCATGCTCATATGTATCTGCATTATCATTTAGTCCAAACCAAATATTTCTATTTAATTCATCATGATAGTGATTATAAAAAGGATTCTTATTTTCTTTTATTGAAGTATAGTAAAAAGTATATAATTCTCGTATGAACTCAGAATAATTCTTTACTAAACAAATACCATTCGATGAAAGAATATCTTTAATTGCATCATTAGCAAAATCATATTTTTCTTTATCATCACCATCTATGAATTGTTTTAGATTTTCAAAGTATTCTTTTAACCAACAATCAGCAGATTCATGTAATTTATATATCGCATCAAACTCTTTTTGAATTGGATTATATGAATAATCTTCTTCTAACTCTTTTTCTATATAAAATTTGAGAATTTCAAAAGAATATTGAGATACTTCTTTGCTGCTTATTGAATTAGTATAGTCAAAAATTAATTTCTTTATACTTCCAACATTTTTAAAATCTTTCTTATATATTTCTTGTTCATATATAATTTTTATTAATGATTCTCTACCAAATCCTTTATTTTTTAATATAAATGTCCCTATTCCAAAAGAAATATTATTAATTTCGAAGCCGTAGATATTTACGATATCAATAAACTTTATTAATAAGTCACTATTAACTATTTGAAGAGAATATTCATTGAAGAAATCTTGACAATAATTAGATTTAATTATTCCAATTATACTTTGTTGGTTCCACACAAATGGAATAGTGTCAGTAAAAATAAGAGTATATAAAAATTTTTGTCGATTTGTTTTTGAGAATAGTTTATTCTCTATCCAGATTTGATATCTTCTATAAATACACCTACCTACGCCTTCCAATTCTTTGAAAAATGATGAATAATCAGATTTTGATTCATCAAAAAGATTGTCTATATACTGCTCAAAGCATATATCTTCAAAAATATCGTATTTTAGTCTTATTCCATTATCATTTTTTATTAGAACGTTATTTGATATAAGTCTATCAATAATACCATTTTCATATTTAGAAGCATCTGAGTACAATGTAAATTTGGTTGCTCTTTCAAGAACAATTCTTTCAATTATAGGTTTGATAGTTGAATCATTCAAACATATTATTTCTTCCCAAATTTTCCTTCGCAATTGATTCTCATCTTTTATAGAACTAAAATTCTCAAGTTTAGTTAAAAAATTAATATAAAATGGGGTAGTCAATAAAGAATCATATTTAGTATTTTTTATGATTTTACTTAAAACTTTAACGTTGCCTGAAATATCACTCAGTATCTCTTTACTAATTGGCTTTATTTTATATTCAACTATATGATACTTTTCAATAACCTTAATAAATGATCCAAGATCTGAGCTACGGCATGAGCATAAAAAATGTACATTATCAAGCTCTTTAATTCTCATCAGAAGCGAATTAAGAACATCAAGCCTATTTATATTATCTGCAATAAATTCTAATGCATCAATATAAATGTAAACATCATCTTTTACTAAACTAAGCGTTTCCTTTACATTGAAATCCCAAATCTTATTTACATCGCCTTTTTCAACTATTTTCTCAGCTCTTGCACATAGAACATTTTTCTTATCTTCCAATATTTTTTTACATAAAACAGATTTGCCACTACCAGCGTCACCGGAAACCAATATAAATTTTGAGTTTTTAGATTTTATTTCATTTATTTGAGTAGATAAATCAATATGATAAGTATTGTTAATATATTCATCTATGTTTTCTAAAATACTTTTACTTTCATAATCAATTGATTCCTGATATTTTTTAAAATCACATTTAATTAGAGCATCATCTTTTTTCAATAAAATATATAGTTCTTCCTGAAAACTTAAGTCATTAACTGCCTTTTCAATGATGTTACTAGTTGTAATTAAATTCTTTGATTTAACAAAAGAAACATTTCCAATAGTTAAATCTTTTACTTTATCAATACTTTCATTGTTTAAAACAATAAAATAAACCTCTTTTATCTTTTTTATGTTTTCTCTAGTAGAATCCTTAATATTATTTAAAGTTGTTTCTATTTTGGCGGGTACATTTTGACACGTACTTACTTGACAATAAATGTTTCCATCTTCTGAAAAAAGGTCTACACAAGGATAAGTTGAAGTTTCTATATTTAAATTGATAAGAGGCTTTGATAATCCCAAATATAACTGACCGACTTTTGAAGCAAAAAGTTCAAACATTTTCGCATCATTAAAAAGGCCTTGCTTATTAAGTTCTTTAATTTTGCTTTCATAAGAAAATATATAATCAGTTATAAATTGGATTCTATCTGCTGAATTTTTCATCTATAAAGCCTATTCTTTCTTTTATTTCTTTTCCTCACCAGACACTAATGTCTTATATAGTTCTTTCGCCATAATATCCATTACAGCTTTTTGAAATTGATCGTTTCCAAGCAATCTTTGGAAAGCATCATCGTTCTTTGTGTAACATTCAACTAATACTCTTTCAAATTCTTTAGGGAATATTGATTTGATAAACATTTGAGCATCATTAGTTTTGGCATACTCAGTAAGTTTTTTCTTAACAACAGGATCTCCCATAAGCATCTGGAATACACTATCAAGTGCTACCTTGTCAGCTGCTGAAAAATCATCTTGATATTTCTCGTTAACCTTTTCAACAATTCTTTCTAAAGTATCAGTCTTATTACTCTTTTTAGCTGGCTTAGCTCCTTTACCAGGAACAACTTCGCCACCTTCTTTTTCAAGCTCAATAGCACCTTTAAATGTTTCTTTTAATTTAGCGTATTCAAGTGATACTTTACCTGTTAAATCAAATACAGGATATTGTGTCTTAGGTAATAATCTAATCAGATGAGAAATATATAAATAATCTTTGAATAAGTCTTCATCATTAATTCTTACAAGCTGAGTTACAAATCCATATGAACGAATAAACTTCATCATTGTATCTCTAGCAAGTAATCTCTTGTCATCATCTAAATCAGCGTAATTATCTACTGCTGGTTTCATGACACTTACAAGTTTTCCAATTGCTGAGTCATCTTGTTTTTTCTTATCAGAATTAACTTTCATAATTGCATAGAATTTATCTATATCTTCATCATTAAAGAGTGCAAACTCATTTAATTTGCTTCTTAAATCATAAACTCTATTTACATCACTGCTTCCTACTAATGTAGTCTCTTCATAGAAAGGTTGGAATGACTCTTTAATACTGTCTGATGTATTAGCAAAATCAAGCACGAAAGTATCATTTTTAAATGGACAAGTTCTATTTAATCTAGATAATGTTTGAACCGCATTTACTCCTTTTAATTTCTTATCTACGAACATTGAATGTAACAATGGTTCATCATATCCTGTCTGATATTTATCAGCAACAACCATAATGTTGAAATCATCACTTTTAAATGCCTTTCTAAACTTAGCATCTGAATTAATTTTCTTACCATCAGGATATTCATTCATTTCAGCTTCAATATACTCAGTATCATCACCATCAAATTTGACTTTACCTGAGAAAGCAACTAAAACACCGCATCCTTTAGTTTCGTCTGGATGCTTTGATAAATACTCTTTAACTGCTTGATAATATAAAACAGCACTTTGTCTAGAATCAGTAACAATCATAGCCTTACCATGACCATTAATCTTCTTTCTACCATTATTAAGGAAATTATCCATAATCATATCTACCTTTTGAGAAATGGTAAATTCATGTTGTTTATAATATTTAAATAAAGCTCTTTTTGCTTTTTCTTCTAATAGTTCAGGGTTATCCTCAGTATTAGTGATTAACTTAAATGCTTCTTTAATAGTTACATATGTACTTAAAACATCTAAAATAAAGCCTTCCTCTATTGCTTGTCTCATAGAATAAGTATGGAATGGCTTTTTCTTTTCATCACCGATACTAGTTCCAAATAACTCTAGAGTCTTATTAATTGGTGTTGCAGTAAAAGCAAAGAATGATTGATTCTCATGATGTCCTTGACCTAAGATATTTAATAATTCTTCAGTCTCTTCTATTGCATCAGGATTCATATCATTTTCTTCTGCAAATGCCTTCTTTTCTTTCTCAACATCAATTAGAGAACTTCTTAATGTTCTTGCGGATTCACCACTTTGGCCTTGATGAGCTTCATCAATGATAACAGCAAAGTTTCTGCCTTTTAATTCATCGAAATCTTTATAAGCATATAAGAACTTTTGAATAGTACAAATAATAATCTTTTTCTTATCATTTATAGCATCAACAAGACCTCTAGAGCCTTTCTTTTGAGTAATACACTCAACTAATCCAGCTTTATGGTCAAATGAATTAATTGTATCTTGTAATTGAGAATCTAAAACAATTCTATTAGTTACAATAATAACTGAATCAAATATATATTTATCATCATTATCAAATGCGGATGCTAGTCTATAAGCTATCCAAGCAATAGAATTCGATTTACCAGAGCCAGCTGAATGCTCAATTAAATAATTTACACCAGCACCTTTTTCTTTAACATCTGCTAAAATCTTTTTTACTACATCATATTGATGATATCTAGGGAATATAATTTTCTTTGTAATATAGGATTTACCATTCTTTTCTTCTTTTTCTTCTGTGATAGTAATAAATTTAGCAATTAAATCTATCATTGAATCAACGCTGAAGACTCTTTCCCAGATATAAGAAGTTGGATATCCTTCATCATTTTTAGGATTTCCTTTTCCTCCAGGATTACCTGCACCATTTGAACCTTGATTGAATGGTAAAAATCTAGTATATTCACCTTTTAGTTCAGTTGTCATAAATGCATCGTATAAATCAATAGCAAAGTAACATAGGAACCTCTGACCGAACTTAAAAATAGGTTCTTTAGGATCTCTATCTTCTTTCCATTGTCTCATCGCATTATTGACATCTTGACCTTTTAATTGGTCTTTTAATTCAAATGAGAATAGAGGAATACCATTAATAGATAAAACAGTATCTATTGTGTTATTGTTATTCTTTGAATAAGGAAATTGTCTTGTAATACCACAGATGTTTCCCTCATATAGTTTTACTAAATCTTGATTTAAATTAGATGATGGCTTGAAATAACATAATTTGATTTCAATACCCATATCCTTGATTCCCTTTTTAAGAACATCAAGAACATTACTTTCTGATATTGCTGTATTTACTCTTCTAGTCAATTTATCTACAGCTGATGCTCCATATAATTTAGTATATCTTGCCCATGCTTTAGGTTGAGTCGTAGAAACAAATTCTTCTAAAACATCAGAAAATAACATTTTTTCTTTATCATACGTTGAAGGCAAAACCTTTCTAAAACCATGATTTAAAAAATATGTTTCGATATCTTGTTCAAATCTTTTTTCACTTGTATCCATATTATTTTGCCTCCTTCATAATCATTTCTATTTCTTCTTTTGTAATATTTTTAATTTCTCTAACAGTGTGAAGAGCCATACCATTAGATGACTTTGTGCCTAAAAACAAAACAAATAATTGATAATAATAGTTATTTCCTAGTTGATCCTCAACTTCTAAAAACAATGAATTAGGATTATCAATAAATCTAAAATTTAATAAACATTTAGCACTTGGCAAAACTGTTGTGTTACCTTCCATTTTTACCCATGTACCATCATGATTTACTCTTTTTATTTCAAAAGATGATAAGTTAGAATTTTCAAGTTCTACATAAACATCGCATGCATCTTGTAACTGTTCAGACGAATCAGAAATGCAAACCCTTTGTACTACTGCATCGAGTTTAGGCTCTTGTCTTAGCATATTATATGCAAATACTGGTCTTGCCTTCTTAATTTCATCTTCTTTTCTATCTTTATCAGATTTTTTTATGGTCATAATAACACCAAGTAAAGTTAATAAGCCACCTATTAAAGCAGCACTAAGAGCAATAACTATTGTTTGTAGTGTTTGATCTGATATCTTGTAAATTAATAAAGTTAATAACAAGAAACTTAAAACAAAATCTCCAATAATTAAGAAATTAGGATATGTAGTTGCATCTTTTCTATTTACTAAAACTGAAGAAACATTATAAATCATTTTTATCAAATATAGTCCTGCTAAAATAAAGAATGCAATTAGCCAATTCATAAACATACAAATGAAAGTGAAATCAGCATACCAGATGGAAAGCATCATAATTCCTAACTTTGATGTAGCGGCTTTCTTTTGTTCTTCTGTATAATTGCCTTTTGCTAGCATATTTATTTTAAAATTAGCAAGTGCAAATGGACTAATAACTGCAACACAAATAGCAATTACCCAATATGATGTTAGTTTATCTGGAAATATAATATGTAACGGTATGGTTATTCCTAAAGTAACTAATATAACTATTAGAGTAGTTAGATTACTGCTTGTTTCAGCAGATAATTTCTTTTTGATTCTTTTCTCTTTTACTTTTCTATTTTTTTTCATCTAACATACTTCCTTTTTACCAGTTACATATTCATAAATCAAAGATTTCTTGTATTCATCTAATTGATCTATTTTTTGTTTTTTAATTTCGATTAACTTATCGATATCTGCACATTTTTCGTCTAAATAATCACTTATTTTCTTTTGTTCATTTAAATCTGGATATGTGAATTCAAAATTATAAAACTGGCCCTGATATAAATGTTTAATCGTACTGTTTCCAGATTGGCTTAATCCATACCACAAATAAAATTGTTCAGATGAAAGAATATAATATAGGTATTTATCAAGGTATTTCCATTTGGTAGTATTACGAATAATCATTACTCCGCTGTTTAAGGAAACTTTTTCTGGGCAATCTTTGACAATAGCTAGTTTGCCTATAGTTCCATCCTTAGTTATCAGCAAGTCATTTTCATAAATATGTAATAGTTCATCTTCCATAAATCTCTCTTCAGAAATGTGAACGCATGTATCCCAAATTTATACCACCATCTATGAAATCCGTTCCAGTAATTAAATATGGACCTTCTTCTATAAACTCACCAGACTTTAATCCATCCCAACCAATTCTACCTTTTAGCCATGACGTGAATTTAATTTTAATTGTGTTCCATCCTTCAGGTATCTTGCCAATCCACTCAATACCACTATCTTTCATGGCAAGATTTTTATCTAGGCCTTTTGTGACAGCCTCAGTAATAACTGCTTGTTTATACTCTTTAAGTTTTTCTATTTGCTGATTCTCTATTTCAATTAATGAATCGATCTCAGCAGTTTTTTTATTAATTAAGTCTACGATTTTATCTTGCACATCAGAAGATGTAAAAGGCAAATAGTAATTCAATAATGTTTCGGCATTCATCGTCCATCTATTATCAAAAGAAACACCTTTCCCATGAGCAAACATAGCCATAGCCCAGTATTGTGTTTTAAAATAATAATCATAAAATTTTGGATTTAATTCTACTTTTTTCCTCAAATTGATATATGCAGGGCTAATAACACCACTAACCTCAGACAAGCTACAGTTAGCGCCACTATAAAGATCCATTGGATTCAATAATAAATCTCCTGGCATAACCGGATTATAGTTATCATAAGATGCAGCCAATTGACCTTCATTGTTAGAAATATCTCTAACTTTTACGCCTGCTCTTGCCAAACTTAGTATTATTGGATTTTCTTCATGTGCTTGTTCTTTTGAAATATAAAAGCACTGTTTAACTTTTCTTACATTCCAATTATCAGGGATTTCACCAATCCATTTTATTCCACTATACTTCATGGTTTATTCCCCCAATATCTTCTTCATTAATTCTTGTTCTTGGTTAGAAAGCTCTTTAAATTCAGCAAAAATATCATCGCTCTTTCTAGGCTCAACAAATTTATAGAAGATTCTTGTAAATGGTATTTCATAACCAATCTTATCTTTTGTTCTATCCATAAAGGCGTGTTCGTTGAAAGGTAAAACATTATTATCAAAATATTGTTCTACATCTTCAGTTAAAGGAATGATTTCACTATCTGTCTTGCCTTTAATTGCCTGTTTCTTACCCTTCTTTAATACTTCATTGACTTTATCGTCAGTTTCAGCAGTTTCAACAGTAACTTTTGTATACCCAAAATAAGCATTATCAAAAACCTTAGATTCAACAAATAATCCATTTCCTTCAAACTCTTTATTATCAAATGAATTATAAGCTTGTACGATTAAACTAATTGCTTCATCTGATAAATCTACTCTCTTATTACCGATATTTTTTCTTCTCTTAACATAACACTTAGAAGCATCTATCAATTGAACTTTACCAAGTCTTCTATTCTCTTTTCCTTTTTTTCCTGTGATTACCCAGATATATGTAGCAATACCAGTATTGTAGAATAAATCATTAGGTAATTGAATAATCGCTTCTAATCTATCATTTTCAATTATGAATTTTCTGATATTAGATGGTCCAGAACCTGCATCACCATTAAATAATGATGAACCATTTTGAATAATAGCCATTCTACCTGTAGGTTTTAATTTTTTTAAACCGTTTTGCAAGAATAACATTTGTCCATCGCCGATTCCTGGTAAACCAGCTTCAAACCTACCAGATTCACCAAGTTTAGCTTCTTTTTCAACTGAATCTTTTTCTTTCTTCCAGTCAATACCAAAAGGTGGATTAGAAATAATATAGTCAAATGTATAACCTTCAAATTGGTCATTAGATAAAGTATCGCCGAACTTCATATTATCAGCATCGCCACCACGAATTAAAGTATCTGCTTTAGCAATAGCATATGTTTCGGGGTTGAACTCCTGACCAAAGCAAGTCAAATTAATTGATTCATTAATATCTTGTAATCTTTCATCAAGGCATGTAAGCATCTGAGATGTTCCCATTGTCATATCATATGCAGTTTTAGATCCACCATTTTTCTTCAATTCTTCTTTATCATTTACAACAAGTAGTTCAGTCATTAAATAAATAATATCTCTTGCAGTAAAGTGAGCTCCGGCTTGTTCATCGTATGACTCTGAGAATTTTCTAATTAACTCTTCAAAGATATAGCCCATATCTTGAGCAGTTACTACACTTGGTGAGAAATCCGCTTTCTTTGCATTAAACTCATTGATAATTGTATATAAAAGGTCATTCTCACTCATCTTATCTATTTCTTTAAAGAAATCAAAACGTTGAATAATATCTTTAACATTATCACTGAAAGCTTGAAGATAAGATGTGAAGTTTTCTTTGATGTTATCTGCATCAGCAATTAATCCAGCAAAATCAAATTTTGAAGTATTATAAAAATCATGCTTCGCAACATTCTTTAGAATAGCATGTCTGGTTTTATCATTTACTTCCTTATTTGAATTATTAAGTTCGTTATTTTTCTCTACAACTGCTTTTTTAGTATCTTTTAAAGCATCATCAAACCTTTTAATAACAGTCATAGGTAAAATGACTTTACCATATTCATGTGGTTTATATTCGCCATACAAATGAGTAGCAATTTCCCAAATAAGATTTGCTTTCTCTTGTATATTAATATTTGTTTGTTTTTGTAATTTATCTATAGCCATTATTCATTTATCTCTTTCACTTCAATATTATTTTCTTCAAATAACTGTAAAAGCTTAACCTTTACAAGTTTTGTAGGAGCGTACTTATCGTTTTCCCATCTGTTAACAGACATAAAAGAAACTCCTAATAATTTAGCAAGTTCCTCTTGAGAAAGATTAAGTTTAGCCCTTAATTTTAAAATGCCGTCGGCATAGTCAATTTTAGCCATATTATTTACCTCTCTTAAATCGCTAACATTCTATAAAACATTATAACACTTTTTTATAAAAATCTCTAGTATATGGCAAATATTTCCATGTTGTTTTTCATTTTTTCTCAAATCCTTATATTTATATAAAAAGAGCAACTCTAACATTGCTCCTAATAAAGTGTATTTTTGCTATTATTAATTGGCGTTTTCTCTTTTTCTTTGTTGAAAATCTTTTTGCTTTCTTCTGTTTCTATCTCTTTGACAATCATCTCTTTTACAGTATAGTTGTCTATTAGATTTCATTTCCATGTATCTACCACAACTTCTACAAACGCCAATATGTGTTGACCTAAAATCTTCAGTATCAATACTTAAATCCAAATCAAGTGAGCCTGAATTAGTTGCTATAAATCTAGATAGCGTATACCAACAAATATCAAAAACTGAATTAATGTTTGCTGTAAAGACTGCTTTTGAATTTTTATAAATCAAGCACATTTTTAAATCTGGAATCATAGATGATAAAAAAGTCAATATTTCATCTTTATCTTTCATAATTGCTTTTCTAAATTCATCAATTGAATTTTGTCTTGTATGCTCATGCTTATTAGCTTCTTGCATCGCTTTAACTATATCCCATGACGGATCTTCTTCATATTCATCGTAGGTAGTTGTTGTTTTATACTTTTCAAAAATATCTAAAGTATCAAAGTATATTCCTTCTTCATATAAATTATAAGCTGTTGCTGGATTACCATTAATCGCATTTCTAAAAGCATAATAGGCAGTAAATACAGCATATACATAGCTTAGTTCTTTCATGAAGTCAGATAACTTGAAAGTTCCATCATAACCATCATCATAGATAGCTGGTTTTTCTTCTTTCTTTTCAACATGATATTTTTCAAATAAATCTTCAATATCATATGGATGCATATTGTTTTTGCACCAATCAATTATTGAATCAACACATCCTTTTCGTTGAGCATCTCTGATGCTTTTTTTATTTTCAGCTGGAAGTGTGCTATCTACATCATATTTATTAATATCTCTTGCAAGATTGCATAATTCAACTAGTAATGCTTCTCCTGTTAAATCATAGTCTTCTTGTGGATTAATTACTGGTTCACTAACAGTAGGACGAATAATTGCACCTTCATCAGTTAAGGCATATTCATAGTTAGAATAAACAACTTTTTTATATGTAATATTACCAATTCCTCCAATGTCTGCCATTTGGAGTTTTTCTTTATAAATCTTAGGGAATTTGACTTTCCATTTGTTGTCCATGTACTTACCATCTCTTGCCAAAAGTAACACCTCCATTTATAACCATTACGCTAACCGTTAGAACGGATTTTGTTTGGTTATATTATATGCTAAAATGCAATCGAAAACAAGAGATTTAACGGATTTTAGTTTCATTTAATTGATAACCGTTTAATCAGGTTTCACCCAATTGCTTGTTTAACGGTTAGAAATTATTTGATTCTAAATTGGGTAAGTCCTTAAGTCTCTTGAATTCAAATCTTAATTATGGAGGAAAACAAAATGGAAAAACAAACTATTAGCGTTCAAGAACTAGCAAGCCAACTTGGCATCTCAGTTCCTAAAGCATATGAACTAACTAAGACTCCTGGATTCCCTTCAATAAGAATTGGGACAAGAATCATCATCCCTATTGAGGAATTCAAGAGATGGTTAAAGGAAAATAGTTCTAATAAAGAAGGTGTGAAGTAATGAATATACCATTTAAAATCTATTATTCTAACTGCATTCAACAATATAATAACTGTCTTTATCCTAATGAGGTTGATGTTACTGATATCGAATCATTAAAGAAGGCTGTATCACATGATTACGTGTGTGCGAAATATAAGGATAATTATATGTCAATCGATAACTTCATTTCTTCTAACTGTGTTGGTGTAGATTTTGATAATGATCATTCTAATAATTCAGATGACTGGGTTACATCCGCTTCTATTAAAGAAATGTTTAGTGGAGTCCCTTATTTAGTTCATTATTCTAAATCACATATGAAACCTAAAGTAGGAAATGGAAAAACCGAATACGGTCCTCGTCCTAGATTTCATGTCATCTTCTTAATTGATGAAATAACTAATGCTGATGACTATAAAGCAATAAAGGAAAGATTATATGACTACTGTCCTTTAATTGATCCTAATGCCAAAGATTCAGCAAGATTTCTAGCAGGTACAAATGAACCTCTAGTTGAATATCATGAAGGTACTATTACATTAAATAAATTTTTAGATGATGTAATAAGTGAAAAAGCATTTAGTGAACTTGGTGAAGTTATACCAGAAGGCTCAAGAAATGCTACGATGCATAAGATTGCTTGTTCTTTATTAGTGAAATATGGGATTAGTGATGAATCTAAATCTAAATATAGAGAGGCATCTTCTAAATGCAATCCACCACTAGAAAAGGATGAATTGAATCTAATTTGGAAAAGTGCTGCTAAATTCTATAAGAATAAAGTTGTAACTAATCCAAGTTATACGAAGCCTGAAGAATATAATAAGCCAGCTGAAATCAAATGGGATACACCTATTCCTTTTGAAAAGCCTACGCTTCCTACATTTCCTGTAGATGCATTACCTAAAATCATAAAAGATTATGTAGTTGCTGTAGCGGAAACTACACAAACACCAGTTGATATGGCTGCTACTGCTTCTTTAGCTATTATGTCTTTATGTATGCAAGGTAGATATCGTATTGATGGTAAAGCTGACTGGAATGAACCAGTTAATCTTTACACATTAATTATCGCCGAACCTAGTGAAAGAAAATCAGCAATCATCAGTTTTATGACAAGACCAGTTAACGAATATGAACTCAATTATAACAATACAAATGCAGGAAGATTTGAAGCTTCTCGTATGCGTAAATCAGCTTTAGAAAGCAAAAAGAAAACTATTGAAACTCAATATGCTAAAGGTAAAGCATCAGAAACTGATCTAACTGAAATAGCCGAAAAGGTAGCTAACTTTAAAGAGGAAAAGCCTAAGAAATTATATGTTGATGATATTACAACTGAAAAGCTAACATCCATCCTATCTGATTCAGATGGCAAGACTGCGATTATATCAACTGAAGGTGGTATCTTTGATGTCCTTGCAGGGATGTATAACAAAAGTGTAAACATCGATGTGTTCTTAAAAGGATATTCAGGAGACACAATTAGAGTCGATAGAATCGGCCGACCATCAGAGCTAATTCAAAAACCAGCACTAACCATACTTCTTTCAGTGCAGCCTTCAGTATTGTCTCAACTTATAAGCAATTCTACATTTGAAGGTAAAGGTCTAACAACAAGATTCTTATATACACTACCTAAATCCTTAATTGGAAAACGAAAGTTTCATACTTCTCCTATTCCACCAGAGGTTTCAAGACTCTACGATATGAAAATCAAAGATGTATTAAATGAGGAAGAAAACCTTATTGATAATCAAATTGTTAGATTAAGTAGTGAGGCAAGTACACTCTTTGAAGCATTCCATGATGAGAACGAAAAAATCATGGGTGAAAATACGGAAATAAAAACTTGGAGAGGAAAGCTTGTAGGTAATGTACTTCGTATATCTGCCCTACTAGCAAGATTCAACAAAGATCAATTTAATCCTTTCTTTGATATAACGCCACCGCTAGTTGTATCTAAAGAAGATATGGCTAACGCTATCTTAATCGGGAGATATTACATTGAACATGCAAAAGCATCTTATTCACTTATGGGAATTGATCCAATCAATAAACAAGCTGAATATGTGCTATCAAATATTAAAAAAAATGGTTTTTATGAATTCAGCAAAAGGGATATTCTTCGAGCTAGTAGATCCTTTAAAACTGTTGAATCTCTAACACCTGTTCTAAATCGATTAGTTGAATATGGATACATTCAAGTTAAACAAACTAACAAGAAAATCGAATCATATTTATCTAATCCAATAATCTTTAATCAAAATAACAAGGAGGAAAAATAAAATGAGCAAAAAGATTAAACCTATACAACGTTCAATTATGAATCAATTGGACAAACATAAACTTAATACAAAGGACCATTCTACTGACCTTTGGTACATAATTAATGAAAAATATGATATTGAAATTGATGGAATCAATACTTTAAAAGCATCTAAAAAAGCAAAGATGTGGGTGTGGATTAATAAGAAAGCTGTGATTCTAGAAATTTCTAATATCCCACATGAAGATGTAGTAGCTGCAATTCATACCATCGAGAAATTTACAACGAAATTAACTGATGATGATTTTGAAGGAAATTCAATCGCCGCATTTGGTCTTGGTCCTACCAATATCAATTATGAAGTTGGAGGATTAAATCAACTAATTAATTTTAAAGGAGGAAAACACTAATGGATAAAGTTGATGCTTTCTATGAACTAGAAAAATTATGAACTAGAAAAATTATATGAGGACATGCAATTAAACTATGATTTCTCAATTAAAATTAATAGTCATTTTAAAATTAATATCGATTTTCACAATGAGCTAAATAATAAAATGTCGTTTGAGATGGCACTTAATAAAGATGATTCACTAGAACTAATTCATGTTATGGCAGTACCAGAAAATAAGATGAATGCAATTATTAATGGTTTAAAACGTTTAGTTAATTGTATTGAATCCAAACTTACTACTGTCATAGATGAAGAAATAATTAAGTATGGTTTCTATCTTGAATATGGCTGTGATGAATTCTTAGAAGATTTACCAATTTTGTCACGCTTGTCACGTGTCACACAAGAATAAATTTAATTATTGTAACACTTCTCTCACCTCTAAATTTAATTTCTAGGGGGGAGGGGGATCTAAATATCTACAACTATTCATTTGGACACCGGGGTGGGGTTTCATGCAAAAAATTGCGAATTCAAAGGGGGTATATCCCCCCATCCATTAAAATACAAAATCCAAATAATCAAAGGCCAAATAAACGCCGTTAAACCACTTGTTATAGCTGTAGCAATAAATTAACCAACAAACTAATAAATCGCGAAATAACGCAATAAAAAGGAGGAATTTTAAGGTTATGACTGATAAAGAACGTATTGAAATAAGAAAATTAAGAGCTCAAGGTATTATGCCTACAGAAATATCAAAGATTACTGGTATTAAGCTTGAAACAATCAAATCTTATTTCAAAAGACATAAAAATATGATGCCTAAATCAATTAAATGTTTGAATTGTGGTAAGACACTTACTACCACTAAAGGAAAGAAAAATAAAAAGTTTTGTTGTGATAAATGCAGGAATCAATATTGGAATTCTCATTTAGATCAAGTTAACAGACAAGCATACTACAAATTGGTATGTGAACACTGTGGAAAGGAGTTTTTAAGTTATGGAAACAAACGTCGCAAATTCTGCTCAAGGGAATGCTACAAGAAATCTCTTAGAAAAATACAAATCTAATAATCTTATTGTTTATAACTTAAGTGTTTCAATTCTTGAAATGCTCCATGAAAATGGTGTTTTAAACGATAAGGATTATATGGATGCATCTTCTATTATTGCAGCAAATCATAGCTTAAATAGTACCTCTATTTTCGTATCAAATTAACTTGATATAAATCTACATTAGAGTGATATATATGTATGACCTAAAGGAGGATTATCATGGATAATTTAAAAGAAAAATTACTTAAGTTATGCGAACAACATAAGACCAGCACTGAGGGGATTAATTACTTAATCAACTATTATATTAATTCCCTCGGTTGGACTGAGGATGGAGCCATCAAATACACAATAAAGCTATTTGATAATGGCACTATTGATAAAATCAAAATTATAGGAGGAACCGATGGAAAGGATAATTAACCAAGTTATATTTATTAATCATAATGAAACTAAATTAATCAATGTTGCAGCATATGCTCGTGTATCAGTTGATAAAGAAACAATGCATCATTCATTAATGGCTCAAATTGATTATTATAAACATTTAATTGAAGACAATCCTAAATGGAAACTAGTAGATATTTATGTTGATGAAGGTATCACAGGCACAACAGAATCAAGAGATTCATTTCAAAGAATGATTGATGATGCCATGTCTGGCAATATAGATTTAATTATTACTAAATCAATTACCAGATTTGCTAGAAATACAGTTACCCTTCTTGAGACTGTTAGAAAACTTAAAGAAAACAATATTGATGTTTATTTTGAAGAACAAAATATTCATACCATATCGAAAGATGGTGAACTTCTTCTTACAATCCTAGCTTCATATGCTCAAGAAGAATCTAGATCAGTTTCTGAAAATATGAAATGGAAAGTTAAAAAAAATTTTGAAGAAGGCTTATCTTGGGGTACTCACTTATATGGCTACAAATATGAAAACAACCAATATGAAATTATTCCTGAAGAAGCTAAGGTTGTTAAAAAGATATTTGATTTATACCTAGAAGGTAATGGTGTTCAAGCAATAACTAAAACACTTGAAACTGAAGGAATAAAAACCAGAAACAATATCTTCTTCTCTAAATCTACAATTAGAGGAATGTTATCAAACGAATATTATACTGGCGATAAGATACTTCAAAAGACTTACTGCAAAGATTTTATTTCTAAAAGAACACTTATTAATAATGGGGAGCTTACTAAATATTATGTTGAAAATTCACACGAAGGCATTATATCTAAAGATGATTTTAATAAAGTTCAAGAGATGCTTAAATCTAAAAAAGAAAGCATCAATTGGAAAGTTACGAAGCCTCTAATTCTTCCTTTTAGTGGAATGTTGGAATGTGGATGTTGTGGCAAACACTATTCAAGAAAAACCACTCCATATAAACATATTTGGCTTTGTAGAACCAACAACGAGAAAGGAATTAAAGCCTGCAATTCTAAACAAGTTCCTGAAGAAATCTTATTTGAAACTTCAAATGAAATACTAGGTACTACTTTTTTTTGATGAAAAGTTATTCAAAAGGAAAATAGAAAAGATAATTGTTAAAAATAATAATATTCTTACTTATGTTTTTAGGGATGGAACTTCTAAAGATATTAAATGGGAAAACAAATCTAGAAGTCTTTCTTGGACTCCAGAAAAGAAAGCATTAGCAAGACAAAAAACATTAGAACAACATAAACTAAGGAGGGCTAACAATGGCAAAGGTAACAGTAATTAAACCAACAATTAATCCACACACTCATATAGCAATGAACATGCCACACAAAAGACGTGTAGCTGCTTATGCCAGAGTATCAACAGACCAAGATGAACAATTCACTTCATATGAAGCTCAAATCGATTATTACACTAAATACATCAAAGCTAATGATGAATGGGATTTTGTAAATGTATATACTGATGAAGGTATTAGTGGCACTTCTACTAAAAGGCGTAATGGATTTAAACAAATGATTGATGATGCCCTAAAAGGTAAAATTGATTTAATTGTAACTAAATCCATATCACGTTTTGCACGAAATACAGTTGATGCTTTAGTGAACATCAGAAAGTTAAAAGATAAAGGTGTTGAAGTCTTTTTTGAAAAAGAAAACATTTATACCTTCGGTACTGGTGGAGAGCTTCTTCTTACCATTATGTCTAGTATTGCTCAAGAGGAATCTAGGTCAATATCAGAAAAAGTTACTTGGGGTAAAAGAAAAGCTTTTCAGGATGGTAAAGTTGCCTTACCCTATAAATGCTTCTTAGGATATAAGAAAGGTGAAAATGGACTTCCTGAGATTGAACCTGAAGGTGCTAAAATCGTAAGAAGGATTTATAGAATGTTTATTGAAGGCAAAAGCCAATCTACAATCGCTAGTACATTAACCAAAGAAGGTGTACCAACTCCAAGTGGTAAAACTAAATGGCAATATAATGTTGTTGATTCAATTTTAAAAAATGAAAAATATAAAGGTTCTGCTCTTCTTCAAAAGAAATACACTGTAGACTTCTTAACAAAGAAACTTAAAAAGAATAATGGTGAAGTAGCACAATATTATGTTGAAGATTCGCATCCAGCAATAATTAATCCTGATGAATGGGAATTAGTACAAGCTGAACTTGAACTTAATAATCAAGTTAGAAGTCATGGTAATAATGTATTATGCGGTAGAGTAATATGCGCTGATTGTGGTTCTATATATGGACCTAAGGTATGGCATTTAAATGATATCTATAGGCATGTGGTATGGCAATGTAATAATAAATTTAATGGAACTAAATGCACAACCCCTACTCTTGATGAAGAAACAATTAAAAATGCCTATTTAAAAGCATTAAACATTCTTCTTAAAGATAAGGACCTTCTTATTTCAAATCTTCTTCTAGTAAAAGAAAAACTACTAGACGTCAATCTATCTAAGCCAATGGAACAAGCCAAGAATGAAATGCTAGTAGTTAGTGGTTTATGTGACCAACACATCTTCAACAAAGAAAAGAAACAAATGAAATATGAAGCTTACATGGAAGAATATGTAGATCTAGTTAAAAGATTTACTGAAGCTCAGGATAAATATAATAAGCTTATGGCTGAACAGGTTAATAGGAATAGACAATCAATTAAACTTCAAGCATTCATCAATGAGATTAAAGCTACCGATACACTTAATTTAGAATTTAACGATAAACTCTTCAATTTAACAATCATCAACATAAAAGTATATAAAGATAGCCACCTCGAATTTAATTTCAAAGATGGCTCAGTAATAAATATTGAACTCTAGTTTTATAAGGCTAGAGTTTTTAATTTGTGAAAACTGTCACGTTTGTCACGTGTCACGTGGGGGTATTTATAAAAATCGATATTTCTTCTCTTATACATTTCTATATATAGTTAGTAGTAGTTTAACGATTAATAATAATTTAACGATTTAACTTTATATATAAAAGCTATATATACTATTACTTCTATAATTATTGTAAAAATACCCTATAAATTAATAATATTTGCAGTATTTATGCATATATAAAGAAAAATAGCCAATACTTTCGTATCAGCTATACTTAACTCTAATGGTGACCCATACGGGATTCGAACCCATGAATGTATCCTTGAGAGGGATATGAGTTAAGCCGCTTCTCCAACAGGGCATGGCATAATTATAGTAAAGTTAAGTTTTAAAATAAATAGAATGTTAATAATTAACTCCTAGAAGAAGTTATTAAATATTGATTAACTTCGGCATTTAAGTTTTTTGCTTCATAAAATTGTATTTTAGAACCAATAAATTTTCCACCACATTTCATAATAACTTTATTTGAAGCAATGTTTTCTTTCATTGCTTCAATAATTATATTTTTATATCCAAGAGTAAATATATAGTTTATTACACAATTACAAGCTTCGCTCATATATCCATTATTCCAATATTTTTTCATTATTAAATAGCCAATTTCTGGAATATCATCAACAATTTTTACTACATCTATTTGACCAATAACTTCATTAGTTGATTTTAAAACTATCATAAACCTTATGGTTTTTGGATCTTCATATTCTTTAATCCACATATCTACTATTTTTTTAGTTTCTTCAATATTTTTATGAGCGCTCCAAGTCATATATTTAGGAAAATCTTCATCGCTTGCCCAATTTTCAAATATATCTATTGCGTCACTTTGTTTTAAAGGACGAAGAAGTAATCTTTTAGTTTCTAGCGTTGTATTCATAAAGAAATTATAAATCAATTTTGGAAAAAGCAAATTTTTATTGGTTTAAAAATTAAAAAAAATAGTGCGAGCGCCAACATAAAACTGCAATTTTATGTTGACACTTAAAAATTGCAACATTCCACATTTGTAATACCATTCAGCAAATTTATTAAAACCATTATTGTTAGTTTTGTGGGGTTCTTTTATTGCTTTATTAGATACAATTGCACCCTATTAAAAATTCATATGCTGCACTATGGCGTGAACTTGATGAGATTGAAACATCCATAATTGAATAAAAAAACGAATCCGCCAATTAATGTTTGTAATAAACAGTAAGTGAACGTTAATAAATAAAATAATATTTTCTTCATATTCTCTCCTTCAAATCAAAAAAAAGAGCATTTCTGCTCCTTGATTTAGTATTGTATTTTCTAAAATCTAGTTTTTTAAAAATTCTGGCTCACACATTTTTGAGGTCGGGGCATGCGGTACTATTCAGATAAGTTTTATTGTTATGCGGGGGGGGGCTATTTGAATTTATAGTTTAAAAGTTCCGTTGCTTTTACAGATGTAGTATATATAACGATTGTTTCTGAAATATAAATCTTATACATTCTATTTTCTCTATTTAAAAAAGTGAAGTAGTTCTTTGCCTCTTCTTTAGTGCTTAATTCCTCAAAGGTAATATAGTAACCTGAAGTAAGGTCTGGTGTTTCTGTCATACTATATACATTTACAAACTTAACTGTAAAATTATAACCTTCTTGTTTAATTTCTTTATTAATACCTTCATTAAATTCTTGCAAATCTTCTTTAGAATTTGAAATATATGCATGAAAACCATTATTTTTTAGAAGTATGATATCTTTATTAATGTTATTTTCCCAAGAAACAGTTGAAGAACAACCCACTAACAAACCTAAACACAATGTGCTAAGAACAATCTTAATTTTTTTAAGCATAAAAAATAACCTCCAAATAAGTCTTATCATAAAAGCATGATTTGTTCAAGCATTTTTTAATTAACTGTACCCATGATTAAAAACGAGTTAATGCATGTTCCGCCAATGGAAAAACAGTTGGAATTCAAATCTTTTATTATGAGGATAGATAAATTGAAAAATATTTCAGGGCATAAAAAAAGACCACCAGCATCACTGCCGATGGCTAAAAAATAAGGGTTAAAGTATATTCGTGCTTTTGATAGTCAGTTCGTGCTTTTTATTGCTAGTTCGTGCTTTTGATAAATTACTTGCTTTTAAAACGCGCAAAGAAAAAAAGGCTACTTCACCAAAAATTAAGCAATTTATGCCTAAAACAAGCGAAATAGCCCTATAAAATGAAAAAAGGAATGATATTTTTGGTATCAATCCTATTATCTCTTATGTGGCGGTGGTCCTTACATGAATCTCAGCCTACTTCTTATTTCTTTTTCCTGTGTTGTTTGAGCCTCTAACCTCTTCGTGATAGAAATAGTCAACGATTACTGGATGACCTTTTTTAGCTCTTCCATAGGGTGTTTCGTTATCCACGAAAGGACAATCGTTGTCTTTGGCTAATTGCTCAGCCTCTTTTTCTAATTTTTCAAAATAGCTCCTGTCTTTTTTCTTATATATCTTTTCGTATAAAGGATACAAATCATGGTGGTTTTCTTTGATATAATCCATTATTTTCCCTTTGAATCCACCTCTTAGGTTAAGGTTTTCAAGCCATATCAAATCGCATTGATCTTTAACTATTTCGAATATCTTCTTGAAATCCGTGATGCCTGGGAATACCGGCGAGATGAAACATACCGTCCTAATCCCAGCATCATACACTTCCTTCATTGCTTTTAATTTTCTTTCTATTGACACAGAATCGTCCATATCACTTCTGAAACCTTCGTCTAAGGTGTTAATTGACCAAGAAACCGTGACTTTGTTGAATTTCTTTAACAAATCCAAATCCCTAACTACCAAATCGGATTTCGTGCATATCAATAGTTCTGCGTCAACACCCACCAATTGTTCCAATAGTTTTCTAGTGTTCTTGTATTTGGCTTCTTCTGGCAGATACCCATCGGTCACAGTCCCAATGATGATATGCTCGCCTTTGAATTTATCTAGATTCTTGATCGGCTCCCAGTTTTTGACATCCAAAAACGTTCCCCATTCTTCCGTGTGGCCTGTGAATCTTTTCATGAATGAGGCATAGCAATATTTGCAGCCATGGGTGCATCCGACATAAGGGTTGACGCAATATCCTCCTATAGGGGCGTTAGATTTGGTCATTACGTCTTTGACTTGGATTTGCCTGATGATTACGTTCTTATTCATCTTTTAGATTCTCCTTTACTTTGTTCAGCAATCTGTCCAACTCACTTGCCTCTTCTTCGCTAAGGCCTTTGTAGAAAATATCGCCCATTCTTTTCGTGGCCTTGTTTATCTTGCTTTCAAGCGACAGTGTCTTGTCGCTTAAATAGATAATCAGGCTCCTTTTGTCCTCCTTGGATTCCTCGACAATCAAAAGGCCGTCGTTCTTCATCCTCTCCACCATTGAGGACAATGTTGTTTTAGCCAGAGAAGTCCTTTTTGATAATTCTATCAAGGAGAGTTTCTCGTCTTTCCATAAAGAAAATAGGATTCTCCCTTGCTGGCCATTGAATTCGTATATGCCCTCTTCTTTTAGAATCTTGTTGAAAATCCTGTCTTGAAGTTGCTTGATTTGGGAGACGAGGGTCCCGCCGTAATGTTTCTTCATTTCAATGCTTCCTCCATTTCTAAAGCGAGCTCTTGAATTGCGTTTTCTTCGCCCATGATTTTATGAACGAGCTCTTCTTTGAAAAAAATCCTGCAGCCGTATTTTCTAGCGACAGCCACCAAATGACCGGCCCATTCCTTTTTGGCATCTATCTTGCCTTTACATTTCCCGGTCTCCGTTCCGATGACTATCCATTTGATTCCAGATAAATCAATGTCGCCCAGATCCTCGAATAACGGCTCAAACGTGACGTGATAGTTCCTGCATTTGATGTTTTCCCTTAATGCTTTCAATCTCCATAAATCCGATTTTGATGTGATGGTTACCCCCATCCAAGCATTATCGGGAACGTCGTCAAGCTTTATTTTATTTGGGGCTTTAGTCAAATATACCCCCACTGTTTTCGGAGATTCCCTCAATAATTCGAATGACTTATCAAGCCACTCCTTTTTCCATAGGTACAAATCGGACATTCCCGTCAGAAAATATACTCCGGGCTTTTTTAGTCTTTCCAATTTATGCAAATCCGCAATTGGCTTAGAGAAATCGTCTGTCAGGTGGAATCTATTTGCCACCGCTTTGGCATAGCAGTACCTGCAGCCGATGTTGCAGCCGATAACCGCGTTGATGTTCTTAATCTTATCCTTAATACTAATAACCATTCAATCACCCTGCTATATTGTACTATATAGTACTAGTTTTGTCTACCATTTTGCCATTGATTGTTCAGGGAAAGTTTAGAAAACATCCAAAAATTTGGTGGCCAACTTCCATATAACCGAAAAAAGGCCTTAAACATCTTTCCCTAGAGGCCTATTAACAGGGATTAAGGTATGTTCGTGCTTTTTATAAATTACCTGCTTTTAAAACAGACAAAGAAAAAAATACTGCTTCTCCAAAAATTAAGCAATTTATGCCTAAAATAAGCAAAATATCCTTGCGGAATTGCTGTTTATTATTATGTCTTCAAAAACAAAAGCTCAGGATTTGAAGAAATATGGTAATGGAGCGATAATTTAATCAATCTAAATCATTAATTAAATGGGGCTGCTATAAAACCTATAGAAGTATGGGTTCGTAGGCAGCCTATTTTTAGTTATGAAAAAGAGTTTTTTCAACAACCATGTTTGTTGAATTTTTATTTTGCTCAAATGCATTTACATGCATTCTTTTAATTTTTTTCTACTTTAGCCATCTCATTCAAATCCAGGTCGAAGAAAGAACAATAAAATATGTTTTTGAAATATCTCCTGAATAAAGATACTTTAGTTAAAAAGCTGCAAACTGATGATTTTGCTGCTTTTATTAATAAGAAAAAGGCTGCTTATTCAACCCTATTTAACAGTAAAAACTCTCACATTTTAGTAGGAGCTTTTACCGCAAAGCTTAGATTAGTTGACTGCCTCTTCTTTAAATACTTCCCTTAGAAATTCATCATCAGCAAAAGCATTTTTGTTCTTACCGATTTCGTTAAGTCTAGTATAGTCAATGATGTGCTTCGCATGTTCATCAATCAATGCGCAGTTCTCATTTGCAAACTTTTCAGGCATTTGTAATATCTTCTTAAATGGCACTTATATAAATCACTCTAAAAGTTATTATTATCAAGTTTTAGGTAAAGAAAAAGAGCAACTTTAAGCTGCTCAATTTCATTCTATAATTTGTATAATCAATTTATCAATTAATACTCAACCACTAAATCAAATATTGCAAGACGTCCTTTGTTACGATCATTAACAGGGCTATTTGTTAACCCATAAAATCTAAATGTTTTAACGCCACTAGGAAATGAAACAATTATTTTTGTTGGATACTTTCGATTTGTTGACAAATTTGCTGACCATAAATCAAGTGAAGTAAAATATATACCATTATCCATTAAATACTCAATGCGATAATTTGAATTCAAATAATTTACTTTCTCGTTAGAACTCCACCAAGATAAATCAACTTCAATTTTACTTATTGGTTTATCAAATGTATATTCTAAATACGCATAACCAGGACTAACTTTTTTTGTAGAAATATTAATAGATTCTCCTTGAATAAAACCACATCTATAACGATTAGTAATAATTATTTCATTTGTATTAGATAGAGATATTTCTTTTTCTACTTTTTTATTATAATAAGCATCTTCAAAACCATAATCTTGAGGACTAATTATATTGAACATTTTGTTTAAGCCAGGTGAGTAAAAAGATGTTTTATCGGTGTATATATAGTTGTTCGTTCTGTTTCTAGGCAGTTCTGAAGATATGTTTAAAGTCCAATAATCTGACATTTGAATATTAAAATATTCATTTAAATTATAATGTGAATAATATCTACTAGACCATCCCATATTGCCATATAAAATATCTTTTTCTTCATCATAATCATATGCAATAACTACGTGACCGAAAGATCCTTCGTTTCTTGGATCACTTGTCCCATCTGAAAGATTTGGGTATATATCTTGTTTACCATTTCCATTGGCATCGGTATATCCATTTCCACCCATCAAAACTGGGCGACCCGACTTTACTAATTTAACAATTTCAGAACGAACACGTTGTTTTTCATAATTTGAATTGTTATTCAACTTTGACGTTACAATACTAACTTTACCATTTAAACTAGAATTATTAGTTATATAGTCTGAAATGACACTATTCATTATTTCATTACTAACGCCTATACCACCAACATACTCTTTATTCGCAACATGATATTCGTTTTCAATAAAATGAGGCTTAATAGACCCATTCGCAATTGCAATTTTAAACAAATTCCCCAAGAAAGAGCCGTCATCAATTTGTTTATATACTTCACTCATTATTGCTTTATCAAGAGCTTCTTTAAATAATGTTGAATTTTCATCGGTAATTCCTGACTGCTTTATTTTATTTTTTAAAGAGCTTATAGTTTCGTTCATTTCCAAGTTTCTAACACCAGGTGATTCATATGAGCCACTAAATGATGCGTATAATTGAGAAGATCTTATTTTTGCAACATCAGACTCATATTGTTCTAAAATAAACGAATCGTTCCAATATGAGTCGTAGTATGAGAAAAACATAGAAATTCCAGTATATCAACAAATACCAAGTGAGTTATTAGGCATATTTTGATTTAAATGTGAATAATAGGCTGTTAAAAAAGACTTATTTGCAACATAAGTATCACCAATAAAAGGATTTGTAGGTGATAAATTTTGTCTTTTCAAACTTACTTTTCTCGAATTATCGGAACTATATGTTTCATTAATTTGTTCATTAAAATCTGGCTGAGTTTGATGAAAGATTCCCGTATTAAAATCATCGGTAACACCAACTTTTCTCAAAGTAAGTAAGTGATTTTCAGTTTCATTGTTACCATATGTAATATTGCAAAAACCGAACAATAAAATTAAAAGAAAAGATAGGAATAATAATTTTCGTTTTATGACTTTTCGCCTCCTTCTAACCATAAATCGCAAAGTGAATAGTTAAATTTTCATATAAAACTTGTTCATCCAAATAATTATTAGAATAACCTGTAGATTCATCAAAGCTTGTAGTAAAAAAAGTAAAACTCCAATATCCGTCTCCTACTAATTTTGGAACGGTATAATTAATTTTTTTATACAAATTATTAATTTCTATTTTGTCCAAATTAAACCCCTTTTCATAGTTTATTTCAGTAATAGCAAGTTGATCGTTTTTGAAATAATATCCACCATTCTCATTTGAATGCATAATATATGAATGTTGTATAAATTTCAACGCCACTTGTTCTTTATTAGTAAACTTACAACTAAATAAACATATTATTAAAGAAAATAAAATACAAAAAACATTTTTTTTCATTTTTTACACTTCATACACTTTCACTTTATGTTAATTGTATCATAAAAATTAAATATTAACAATACCGCTTAATATCACAAATAAATTGAAATTTAGCCTTCTTATAACATCAATAAATAGTAATTGTGTAAAAATTGGCACCCCTATCTTAGTAATCGTGTGAAATCGAGCGTCAGGCCTGTGATTGGGCCGTGTTTTCGCTTCTTTTCTGGCATTGGGAACTAATCCGATAGTAAAAGAAAAAGTCCACAAAAGGCCTAAAAAGGGCAAAATGTGGGCTAAAGCACTGCTTTTTGTATAAATCGCATAAAAAAAGACTGATAACAATTGTATCAAGTCATTTTTAACTCAATGGTGCCCTCGACCGGACTCGAACCGGTATGACCTTGCGATCGGCAGATTTTGAGTCTACTGCGTCTACCTATTTCGCCACGAGGGCATCTTTTAAAATTTTACAACAAAAAACGAAATAAAGCAATAATTATTTGAGTTGAATTTGATTGTGAAAATTATGGAATAAATTGTTTTTTATTTAAGCAAATGAAATTCAAAAATGAGTGAAAAAATGTTTTTATATATTTTACTTTATTATTCTACTGTTAGTTGTGTTATACTAATTGCGAATGAAAAAATTTGTTTTACTTGATCTGCAGAATACAGATGTGCGCGACGAATATGAGGGAGAGTTTTTAGAAAATTCTACCTATCGTTTTACTAGTACTAAAAATCCAGAAAATTCAATAGAAGTAGTTCTTATTGAAAAAGATAAAGCTAGTTTTGTTCGTCATACTCCTGAGTTTTGTTTATCTGGTACTTTAAAAAAGAATAATGTTGTCAACTTAGATTTAGTTACTAAAGGATTTGATTTTAAAGGTTCTTTGCCGGTATTGGTACGCGAAGTTAAAGTTGATTTTCCAAATGAAATACTTTTAAGATATCAAATGCTTGATGATAAAAATGTACCATCTGATACATGTGAAATTTTAATTTCTTCAATAGACAATTAGGTGAAATATGGAAATAGAAACAAAAATTAAAAATGAATTGTTACGTATTCTAGCTGAAAAGAATATTGATATTCAGCCAGAACAAATTTCTTTGGACCATGGTAAGGTTAAAGAACATGGTGATTATGCTTCTAGTATTGCTTTACGTTTAGCAAAAGTTTTAAAGAAAAATCCGATGGATATCGCTGAAGATATCGCTAAAGAGTTTTCTTTGGATGAAGTTGAACGTTATGAAGTTGTTAGACCTGGTTTTATTAATTTCTTCTTAAAAACAGATACTTTAACAAACCTTATAAAAGAAGTCTTTGATAAAGGCGAACGCTTTGGCTCAAATGAATATGGAAAAGGCAAGAAAATAAATGTTGAATATGTTTCTGCAAACCCTACTGGTGAACTTCATTTAGGACATGCTAGAGGTGCTGCTGTAGGTGATTCATTGACAAGAATATTATCTTTCTGTGGGTTTGATGTCACAAGAGAATATTATATTAATGATGCTGGAAATCAAGTTAATAATTTAGCTAAATCTGTTGAAGCTCGTTATTTATTAAGATGTGGAAAAGAAGCTGAAGTTCCAGAAAATGGTTATCATGGACAAGATATAGTTAATGTTGCAGATAAAATCTATAATGAAATAGGTGATAAATATGCTTCCGATCCTGATTCTCATTTGGATTATTTTAAAAAGGAAGGTATTAAATTAAATTTCGATAAGATTAAAAATGATTTGAAAAATTTCCATGTCGAATTTGATGTTTATACCTCTGAGCAATGGGTTCGTGATCAAGGTCTTGTAGAAAAAGCTTTGCAAGATATTAAACCTCGAACATATGAATCGGAAAATGCAGTTTTCTTAAAGACTGTCGATGATGGCGATGATAAGGATCGCGTTCTTGTTAAAAGTGATGGTTCTTATACTTATTTACTTCCAGATATTGCATATCATCGCTATAAATATGATCGTGGATTTGATCATATAATTGATATTCTTGGTGCTGATCATCATGGATATGTTGCTCGTTTGAAATCCAGTATGAAATCTTTGGGAAAAGATCCTGATAAAATTGAAGTAGTTATGGTTCAAATGGTTCGCTTATTTAAAGATGGTGAAGAATATAAAATGAGTAAGAGAACTGGTAATGCTGTCAGTATGGAAGATTTGTGTCAAGAAGTTGGAACCGATGCTGTCAGATACTTTTTTGTAACACGTTCAGCATCTACTCATTTGGATTTTGATTTAAATTTAGCTACTACTATGGGAACTACAAATCCTGTCTATTATGTTCAATATGCTCATGCTAGATTAATGTCCATACTTGAATCTGGTAGGGATTATACATTAAACTATTCTGGAACATTGTTGAAAGAAGAAAGTGAAAGAAATCTTTTGAAGACAATGGCAGAATTTAAAGAAGTTGTTCTCGATGCTGGCATTACAAGAGAGCCTTATAAAGTTACAACATATATTCGTAAATTAGCTACAAGAATAAATGACTTTTATACAGTTTGTCGTGTTCTTGATCCTGCTAATGCTGAACTTACTTCTCAGCGCTTGGCATTAGTTAAAGCTGCTGAAATTACTTTAAAAAATGCTTTAACATTAATTGGTGTTACCGCACCTAATTATATGAAGACAAAAACGGAGGAAAAATAATATGAATAAAAAATCAATGTTAGATGTTGCTTTTGATATTATCAGTGAAAAAGATTATTCTAAAAATGGTATTGCTTTTGCTGATTTATTAGAAGAAATTGGCAGAAGATTAGAAATGACTGAAGAAGAATTATGTAAGAAAGCTTCTAATTTCTATACAGATCTTTTAAGAGATGGTCGTTTTGTTACATTAGGTGAAAATACTTGGGACCTAAGAACACGTCATAAGTTTGAACAAGTACATATTGATATGAATGAAATTTATCGTGAGGAAGAAGAAAATACGATAAATGAAGATAGCAATGATGCTACTGTTGAACAAAATACTGATTTATACGATAAAATGCTTGAAGAAAGCAGAGATGATGATTGTATTTCGGATGATGACGATTATTTAGATAATCCAGGTTTTTCAATAAATGATTCTGGCGATGATAAGGAGGATTAAAAATCATGGCTTTAGAAAATATGGTTGGAATGCTCAATAAAGCATTCAAAGAACATTATGCAGTCGGTCAATTCAATATTAATAATGTTGAATGGACATCAGCTATTCTTGAAGAAGCTGAAAAAACAAAGACACCAGTAATTTTAGGTGTCACCACTTCTGCTGCAAAGTATATGGGTGGTTGGCATACAGTTGTTGGTATGGTCAAAGGTTTGATGGAAGATTTAAAGATTACTGTTCCAGTAGCTCTTCACGTTGACCACGGCCCAACAGTTAAAGATTGTAAAGATGCTATCGATGCTGGATTTACATCTGTTATGATCGATGCTTCTCATTATCCACTCGAAGAAAACATTCGCATTGTTAAAGAAGTTACAGACTATGCTCACTCTCGTCCAAATTATGTTTCTGTTGAAGCTGAACTTGGTCGCGTTGGTGGACAAGAAGATTTTGTTGTTGCTGAAAGTGCATATGCAATCCCAGAAGAATGTGTAAGATTAGTTAAAGAAACAGGTGTTGATTGCTTAGCTCCTGCTTTAGGTTCTGTCCATGGTCCATATCATGGTGAACCAAAACTCGGCTTTAAAGAAATGAAAGAAATTGCTGGACTTGTTAACATTCCTCTCGTTTTACATGGCGGCAGTGGTATTCCAAATGATCAATTAAGAATGGCTATTGATCGTGGTACATCTAAGATTAATATCAATACTGAATGTCAAATGGCTTGGACAAAGATTGTTCGTGAAGTTTTATCTACAAATGATAAAGTTTATGATCCACGTAAGATCATTGGCCCAGGAAGAGAAGGCATTAAGCAAGTCTTTATTGATAAAGTTACTGTCTTTGGTAGCTTAGGCAAAGCTGAATAATTAATGTTTTAAATAGGCTTCCTTTATGGAAGCCTTTTTTTGAAAGGAAAAACTATGAATTTGTATGATGAATTTTTTAAAATGATTGAAAAAAATGATACTATAACAATTTTTGGGCACATGTTTCCTGATGGTGATTGTTATGGCTCAGAAATAGGATTAAAACAGGCATTACTCCATTTTTATCCTGATAAAAAAGTTTATGCAATTGGTGGAGGGTTTAAAAGAATTCCTAGTGATTTTCCTGGATTTGATGAAGTCGATGATGAAACCATAAAAAATTCTCTGGGGATTGCTGTTGATATAGGTGATACTCCTCGTTTAAATGATAAAAGAATTTTAACAGCAAAAGAAAGAATAAAGGTTGATCATCATATTTTTACAGAAAAGTTTTGCGATTTGGAAATTATTGAAGATGATAGAGTTGCTGCTTGTGAAATAATTTCAAATTTATTTTTATATAAGTTTGGATATTTGCCAAAAGAAGCCGCGGAACCATTATATTTAGGTATTACTACGGATAGCGGTAGATTTTTATATTCACCAGTTGATGAAAAGCTTTTTAAAACAGTTAGCGATATTTTAAAAAGCAATGTTGATACCAAAAGGATTTATGATGCATTATATACTGTTGATCCAGAATCTTTAAAATTTAAAGCTTATGTTTACCAAAATTTTAAAATTGATTCAGGGGTAGCTTATATGGTTTTTACTAAAGAAATTTTAAAAGAATTGAATATTGAAAAAAATCAGGCTGCTCCACAAGTAAATTTGATAGGAAATTTACTTGGATGTTACGCTTGGGTGTTTTTTGCAGAAGGAGAAGATGGTATGGTTAGAGTTGAACTTCGTTCATCTGGCTTCCCAATTCAACCTGTAGCGGTATATTTTGGTGGCGGTGGACATCTCCAAGCTTCGGGCTGTGTTTTAGAGGATATAAATAAATATCAACAAGTTATTGATAAAATTAAAGAAAATTATAGGAGTTATAAAAATGAAGATTAATTTTGGCTCAAAATTTGATAAACAATGTTCTGATATGATTGAAGTTTGCTTAAAAGCAATGTCGAAAGTTATGGAATATTATAAGAATGGATTCGATGTTGAAATTAAGTCTGATAATTCCCCTGTGACTGATGCTGACAAGCAATCCGATTTGATAATTAAAAGTTTTTTGAAGGAAAAATTTCCGACATATGCTTTTTTAACTGAAGAAAGCAATGATGATAAATCAAGGTTAAATGAAAAATATGTCTTTATTATTGATCCCCTTGATGGAACGAAAGATTTTGTAGCTAAAGATGATATGTTTGCTATAAATATCGCATTGGTAGAAGAACATACTCCAGTTGTTGGTGTTGTTGGAATTCCAGCGCAAAATAAAATTTATTTTGCTATAAAAGATTATGGCTCATACCTTTTAGAAAATGATGCTCTTAAAAGAATTTATGCCTCTGATAGAACAGATAATTTAATTATGAGTTGTTCAGTTTTCCATTCTGGAAAAACTGATCAAGAAATTTTTGATAAGTTCCAAAATAGAATATTAAAGAAACATCCTCTCGGTTCAGCTTTAAAATCTTGTTTGATTGCTGAAGGAAAAGTTGATTGTTGTTTCTCTTCAAGCGGAAATACAAAAGAATGGGATACTTGTGCTCCTCAAATTATCGTTGAAGAATCTGGTGGTCATTTCACTACTTTTTATGGTGATAAAATAACATATAATCGTGAAGATGTTTATAATCGCAATGGTTATGCTGCTTATAATGCTTCTACAGAAAATAATTTGTCTGTGCAATTGATAGAAAGCAAAAAATAATTTCTTAAGTTTTTTATATGAACGAAGAAAAGATTCATAATGATGAATTATATTTGCCTTTTGATGAATCAATTGTTGAAGAACAAACAAAGTGTTTAGAAAAATTATATGATTATAATGCAACCAGCCCTTTAGAAAAAAGTAAACATGAATATTTATTGAAAAATATGTTTGCTGAAATTGGTGAAGGGTGTTATATATAGAACTTCCATTTCATGCGAATTGGGGGGGGGAGAAATGTTCATTTTGAAAAAAAGTCTATGCTAATTTAAATTTGACATTAGTTGATGATACTTCTATTTATGTAGGTGATTATACTCTATTTGGACCTAATGTTACTTTAGCTACTGCTGGTCATCATGTTTTGCCTGAGTTAAGAAAACAGGGATATCAATTTAATGTTCCTATTTATCACGATAAAGATTTTATTTTAAAAATAAAAAGATATATTTGGCTTAATATTTATGTCAAAGGTAGTGCACTGAGAAATTGGGTGTATTAGATTACTATAATATATTTTATAGTAAGCGAGGCAAGCGGGCTTGCACAAAAAAGAGGAGGACTTGACGGTCTTCCTTTTTTAACTAGGAAATATTTTATATAAAATTTTTGTCAAGGAAAATTACATTTTTATCAGTTATATTACTTTTGAAAAAATGGGAAAATATATTATAATATACCAAGTAGGTAATTATGAAAAAAGGTATTAATCACAATGGTATAGATGGTCAATATACGCCAATGATAATGCAGTATATTGAAATTAAGAAAAAACATCCTGAAATTTTAATTTTTTTCCGCTTAGGCGATTTTTATGAATTGTTTTTTGATGATGCAAATGTTGCATCAAGAGAATTGCAATTGTTTTTGACATCAAAAGCTGCGGGAAATGGACAAAAAATACCGATGTGTGGTATTCCTCACCACGCATATTTAACATATGTCAATAAGCTTGTAGATAAAGGATATAAAATTGGTATTGTCGAACAGATGGAAGATCCTAAGTCGACAAAAAATTTAGTTAAAAGAGATGTAATTCAAATTATTTCTCCCGGTGCTAATTTGGAAATTAAGGATGATGATAATAATTTTATCGGAGCTATTAGTGAAGATGAATTCAATTATATTTTAGCCTATGTTGATTTAACTACTGGTGAACAATATGTTGTTAATCTAAAAAAAGATTATCGTGTTGTATTAGCTACTATTTCTAATTTAGAAATAAAAGAAATCGTTGTTGGAACATCTTTTGATGCTAATTTAATTACATATTTAAAAGACAATCTTCATGTTGTTTTTTCTTATAACAATGATGATGAAACTTCTATTGAAATGGAAGCTTTATTTAAATATTTAAAAGATCCTAGACAGATGCGTTGTGTCGCTCGCTTATACAATTATCTTGTTGATACACAGAAAAGAAGTTTAGATTATTTTCAACCGGTTATAAATAGATTGAGCACAAAGATTTTAGGCCTTGATCATTCTTCAAGAACCAATTTGGAATTGGTAAAAAATTTAAAAGGCGAAGGAAGTTATGGAACTTTATATTGGCTTTTAAATAAAACTTCAACTTCAATGGGGGCTCGTCTTTTAAAAAGTGAAATTGAGGAACCTTCTTCAGATATTTTAGAAATTAATAAACGTCTTGACAGAGTAGAAGCTTTGATTACTAATTTTATGGTGAGAAGTGATTTAAAAAAATCTTTAGAATCAATTTATGATTTGGATCGGTTGATTGGTCGTGTCGGTTTTAATTCTTGTTCCGGTCGTGAAATGTTGCAATTAAAAAAATCATTGCAAATGGTTCCGGGTATTAAAGAACTGCTCTCAAAGTTACCGGAAGAATGCTTTAAAGAAATTGTTGATGGACTTGGTGACTTTAGTGAATTAACAGACACATTAGAAAGAGCAATTTCTATAGATTGTCCATTGACAATTACTGAAGGTGAAATATTTAATAAAGGTTACAATTCTCAACTAGATGAACTTATAGAAATATCTACTCATGGTAAAAATTGGCTTTTGGATATTGAACAAAAAGAAAAAGAAAAAACTGGAATAAAGAATTTAAAGATTGGCTATAATCGTGTTTTTGGTTACTATATAGAAATATCTAATTCCTTTTTAAATCAAATTGATCCTTCTTGGGGATATATAAGAAAGCAAACTTTGACAACAGGTGAAAGATTTATTACTGAAGATTTAAAAAATGCGGAAAGTAAGCTTTTAACTGCCCAAGAACAAAGAATTTCTTTGGAAAATAAGTTGTTCCATGAATTAAGAGATTATGTAGCTGGTTTCACTTCTCAGATTCAAGCGTTAGGAAAAGCTATTTCTAAATTGGATGTTTCTTGTGCTTTGGCTATTGTTTCTTCTGAAGGAAATTATGTTCGACCTACTTTCAATGAACAAAAAATTATCGATGTAAAAGAGGCCAGACACCCAGTTATTGAAAAAGTAATGCCGGAAAAAGAATTTGTTTCCAATGATTATTATATGGACCAAGATACAGAAGTTTTAATTATTACTGGTCCAAATATGGGCGGTAAATCAACATATATGCGAGAATTTGCATTGCTTGTTATAATGGCACAAATTGGTTGTTTTGTTGCAGCTAAAGAAGCTAATCTTTATCTTTTTGATAATATTTTTACTAGAATTGGTGCTAGTGATGATCTTATCAAAGGACAATCAACATTTATGGTTGAAATGTCAGAAGTTAATAATGCTTTGAAAAACGCTACTGAAAATAGTTTGATTTTGTTTGATGAAATTGGCCGTGGAACTGCAACTTATGATGGAATGGCTTTGGCACAAGCAATTTTGGAATATTTAGTAACTCATATTCATGCTAAAACCTTCTTCTCAACCCACTATCATGAAATAACTTCTTTAGCCAGTGATATTAAACATGTAAAAAATATTCATGTTGCTATCAGTGAAAAAAATGGAGAGATAACATTTTTATATAAGATCAAAGATGGTCCAATGGAAAAATCTTATGGTATCAATGTTGCACAACTTGCTAATTTGCCAGAAGAGCTGATAAATCGAAGCAAGACAATTTTAAATGCTCTTGAAGAAAAGAAAATAGATTATGATAGTGTCAAAGTTTCTATCGATTCTAAAAAAGAAGAAAAAGATGACATTATTCGCAAAGAAATTGAGAAAATCAATCCTTTAAATCTATCACCATTAGAAGCTTTAAATGTTCTTTTTGAATTGAAGAAAAAGGCGGAAATTAAATGAGCAAGATTAATTTAATGAATGCGGAACTAGCTAATAGAATTGCAGCTGGTGAAGTTATTGATCGTCCTGCTTCGGTTGTAAAAGAATTGGTTGAAAATTCTATCGACGCTAAAAGTAAAAGAATTCAAATAAGTATATCAGAAGCTGGGAAAAAGGAAATTCGTGTTGCTGATGATGGAACAGGAATGGATAGAGTAGATGCTGAATTATGCTTTTTGCGACACGCTTCTAGTAAATTAAAATCAATATATGACTTAAGACGTATAACAACGATGGGTTTTAGAGGAGAAGCTCTTCCGTCTATCGCTTCTATTTCTAATGTTGAAATGACAACTTATGATGGTGGAAATGCTCCTGGTACAAAAGTAACTATTGTTCCAGGTAGTGAACCTATTATTGAAGATAGCCTTCAGAGAAAAGGAACTATTTTTACAGTTCGCAATTTATTTTTTAATACTCCCGCTCGTTTAAAGTATTTAAAATCTGATATGACAGAAAATGCTGCTATAACAGAAATAGTTGAACAAATATCTTTAGGTTATCCAGAAATATCTTTTTCTTTAACTATTGATGGACGCGAAGTTTTAAAAACATCGGGACATGGTAATTTATTGGAAGCCATAAGTGAAGTTTATGGCATTGAAAGTGCTAAGAAGATGATATCCATTGAAGGTGAAAATGGATTCTTTAAGATAATAGGATTTATCTGTGAACCTTCAGTTTCTTATGCTAATCGTTATCATCAATTATCTTTCATCAACAAAAGACCGGTAACGATAATAAAAGCAAATGCCGCATTTAATGCTGCTTATAAGGATTATTTACCACCTAACCGTTATCCGTTTACTATTTTATTTGTTGAAGTAGATTACTCTTTAATTGATATCAATGTTCATCCTTCCAAAAAAGAAGTTAGAATTTCTCATGAAGAAAAATTAGCTTCTTTAATTGAAGATACAGCTAAAAAAGCTCTTTTTAAAACTAGACCAGAATATGCAACACCTGTTTTTAAAAAAGTTGTTGAAGTTCAAATTCCTTCAGCGTCAAAAAATGTAGATAATAAACCGCAGCAGATGTCATTAAATGATGTTTTAAAAGAAAATAGTAATATAGAAATACTTCAGCATGTTGAAGAAATTAATTCAAAAAAAGAAGAAATACCATCATTAATTTTAAATGATATTGAAAAGAACGAAGCTGTTGAAGAAAAAGTTGAAACATATTTTTTTCCTGAAAAAGAAGAAATAAATGTTGAAAAATCTTTTGAAGAAATTATCAATGAACCTAAAACTACTTTGCCAGAATTATTTCCAATTGGACAAGTTTTGAAAACTTATATTGTCTGTGATGGTGAAGATGGAATGTATTTGATAGATCAACATGCTGCGGCTGAAAGAATAAATTATGAAAAAGCTGTAAGGCAATTTAATTCCTTAGCAGTAGAAACAACAATCCCTTTAATGCCATTGATTGTTGAACTTCCTTCATCTTTGATGTTAAGGTATGATAGGAAACATCAGGAAATGTTAAAAAGCAGTGGCTTTATAACCGAAGAATTCACTACCTCTTCTTTAAGAGTTGAAGAATTCCCAACAGTTTTAAAAGATGATGAAGATGGTGTAAGAGATATTATTATTTCTGTTTTAAAAGATGAAAAAATGGAACTAAGTGAACTGAAACATTTAGCTATTGCCACTGTTGCTTGTAAAGCTTCTATTAAAGCTAATATGTTCTTAACTTTGGAAAATATGAAAACATTGATTCAAGAATTGAATAAATGCCATAATCCAGCTAATTGCCCACATGGAAGACCGACAGTTATAAAATTGAGTAAATACGAAATAGAAAAGTTATTTAAGAGGACAGGATTTTGATATACGTAATTTTAGGAACAACCGCATCTGGAAAAACTGATTTAGCGATTAGATTAGCTAAAGAATTTTCAATGCCACTAATTTCTTGTGATGCTTATCAGGTTTATAAAGAATTTGAATTAGGAACAGCTTGCCCACGTGATGAGGAACTTGAGGGAATTGATCATCATTTTTTTAAAGATTATTCAATAGATGATCCAATCGATGTAAAAAAATATCAAAAAGAAGTTCGAAAATTACTTGATGAGTATTTAGAAAAAGGTCAAGATGTTATCTTAAGTGGTGGAACATTTTTATATGTTCGTGCAGCTTTATTTTCCTATGAATTTCCTGATGAAGAAGAAAATAATACGTACGATTCTTATTCAGATGAAGAACTTTATGAAATGTTAAAAAATAAAGATCCAGAATTAGCTGCAACCTTACATCCTAATAATTCCCGAAGAGTAAAAAGAGCTTTAATAAATTTAGATAATAATAAAAAAACAAATAAAGATGATTTGAAATTGCTTTATCCGGCAAGATTTTTTGCTATAGATAAATCTATAGAAGAAGTTAATCAAAATATAGTTTTAAGATGCGATAAAATGTTTGAACAAGGACTTATAGAAGAAGTAAAAAAGATTGTTGTAACTCATAAAGATTTAACAACAGCTTTTATGGCTATAGGATATAAAGAAGTTCTTAATGGATTACAGGAGAATAAGACTCTTGAAGAAATTAAACAAGATGTTATTGTTCATACAAGACAATATGCAAAAAGACAGAGAACTTTTTTAAGGCATCAATTCAAAAATCTTATTCAATTAAAAAGTGAAGAAATTTATAAACTTATTTCTTTAGATCAAAAGAAAAAGACAAGGACAATAGCTTCTTTAGGAAAAGCGAATTATTCAAAGATAGAAAATAAAAAAGTATTGGTTTGTGGCTTAGGAGGAGTAGGAGCTATTGTTGTTTCTTCGTTGGCACGAATAGGAGTTAAAAATATTGCTATTTTAGATAAAGATGTTGTCGAAGAATCAAATTTAAATAGACAAATGCTATATGATATCGAGGATATTTCCAAAAGCAAAGTAGATGTTGCCGAACAAAAGTTAAAAGAAATTGATCCTCTTATTCAAATAAAAAAATATCCTCTTCTTTTAAATGAAGATAATGTTAAAAATCTAGGTCATTTTGATTTTATTTTTGATTGCATTGATGATGTTAAAGCTAAAGTTGCACTAGTTAAATATGCTCTTGAAAATAATATAGATATAATAATGTGCACAGGAACAGCAAGAAAAAAAGATTCAACAATGATAAAAATGGGGTATTTAAAAGACACAGGAGAACCATTAGCTAGAGCATGCAAAAGAAAACTTGTTGAACAAAGAATAGATATTGATAAAATAAAAGTAATATATTCAAATGAACCTGCTTTGAAGAAAACTAAAGAAATTTTGCCTTCTCTTCCTACTGTTCCAAATGCAGCAGGATTAAGCATGGTTACTTATTTTATAAAGACTATAATCTCTTGATTATTAATAAATTTTAATTGTTAATATATTAGTCAATATAGAAAATATATTGGCTTTTTTAAATGTGTATTAAATTATATTTTTATAGATATACATACTAATAATTGCTATGTTATTTAATAAAATTGCAAGAACTTGCAAAAATTTTAGCTGGAGGATCCTTATGATAAAAAGAGAAGAATATTTAAAAAAATAATAGATAGAATGAATAATGGTATGATCAAAATAATTACCGGAATTAGAAGATGTGGTAAATCTTATTTGCTGTTTGAAATTTTTTATAATTATTTAATTGAAAATGGAGTTGATGATTCTCATATCATTACTTTGCAATTAGATGATAGAATTAATTTGAAATATAGAGATCCTGATGTTCTATGTGAATATATACACAGCAAAATAATTGATAATAAAATTATTATATTTTGTTAGATGAAGTTCAATTTGTTAAAAATTTTGAAGATGTATGGAACGAATATTCTATGTATGGTGGAATGCCTTATTTATTGATGTGTAAATCTGATGAACAAAAAATAAATTATTTAAATAGTTTATTTAATGAGACTTCCATAAAAGATATTATTGAAAGAAATGATATTAAAAATATAGATGTTTTAGAAGATATATTAAATATTATTTCATCTAGCGTAGGTTCATTAACTAATCCTAATAAATTATCCAACGCTTTTAAATTAATGAAAAAACAAAATATAGCTCTTAACACGATTAAACAATATTTAGATTATTGTATTGATTCTTTTTTGATTAGAAAAGCTTATAGATATGATGTTAAAGGAAAAAATTATATCGAAACTCCTTTAAAATATTATTTTTCTGATATAGGCCTTAGAAATGCTAGACTTGGCTTTAGACAACAAGAAGAAAACTATATAATGGAAAATATCATTTATAATGAATTAATTATCCGTGGATTTAATGTGGATGTTGGTGTTGTTACTACAAACGAAAAGAATGAAAACAATAACTATGTTAGAAAGCAATTAGAAGTAGATTTTATTTGCAATTTAGGATATGAAAGATATTATATACAATCAGCTTTAAATATAGATAGTATAGAAAAAAGAGAACAAGAAGAAAAATCGTTAATAAATATTAATGATAGCTTTAAAAAAATAATAATTGTGAGAAATAATATAAAAAAATGGAAAGACGATAAAGGCGTTCTTTTTTAGGATTAAAAGATTTTTTAACAAATCCAGATTCAATAAAAGATTAATAATTATTAATCTAATATTCTTTTCAATATTTCTGAAATTTATTAATGATTAATATACTTTGCTTTTTACAATTTTGATATTAAATAATTGTCGGTTTTTGTTGAAGTTTTTTGTTTTTTTTGATATAAATGTATTGAAAAAGGCAAAACTATCGTAAGATAGCGACGCAAAACTATAGGGTCCTAAAAAAAGGACAGCCAGTTACCATATTGATTATATTTTTATTCGACTTAGTTTGTATGTAAAAAAATAACCTCACGAAAGAAGTAAATGATGAAAAAAATTAAACTTATAGGTTCAATTGCTACATTATCATTAACTGTTGTAACTGTTATAACAGCTTCTTTTGCGTGGTTTGAAGCAAAAAAATATGATAAAGATAGTGGTGCTGATGGACAAATAGGATTAAGAAGTTATTTCTATCAAGGAAGTGGTACTAAAGATGATCCCTATGAAATAGTTATTCCACAACATCTATACAATCTTTCTAGACTTCAAAATTTTGGCTTAATAAAAGATAATAGTTATTTTAGAATAGGTCATGATTTTGGAAATGGATATCAATGTTTGGAAACAAAAGATGGTGTTGTTCAAACAGATAGCAAAGTTAATTATCTAGATATGAAATATTTAAGTGATAAAGTATCTTTTATGTCCATAGGTAGCGAAGCTTCTCCATTTTCTGGTACTTTTGAAGGAAATAATATACCAGTTTTAAACTTAACAGTTAACTCTTCTTTGGAAGATATGGGATTTTTTGGATATTGTGATTCTGATTCTAATATAAAAGATGTGATCTTAAGTAAATATACACTTAATTGTGTTGGATATAGTAAAACAGTTAAAAATATTGATGATTTATATACTATTGCCGTTGATAATGCTATGACTAAAAATACTGTCTTTGAAAAGGCAGATTTGATTTATTATGATTATCAAAAAAATGTAACAAAATTTAGAGAAGAAAAAATTAATGTCGGAAAAACTTTTAGTGATATTGAAAATAGCACAACAATTGATGAGGCAAAATATAGTCAGAGTTATTTTGAGCCTTATTTTGATACTAGTGACGATAGATTTGAATATAGTATCAAGGTTAGTAATGGAGCTCTGAAAGTTTTAGAAGATTATGATTCCAAAACTAAAAAAATAAGAGTTGATTTAGACTTTTTAAATGAAAACAATGATTTTGCCACAAAAAATTGCGAAATTGATACGCGCATCAGTTTAGTGGCTTCCACAACTTATGATAATAGACAATATTCTAGAGTAATTCAGTCATATCTAGTAAAAATATATTCAAATAGAAATAATTCTACAGGGGAATCTAAAGGTTATACAATGTCTGTATTTACCGATTATGTAGATTCTAAAGAAAATAGCAGTAATTATACTAATTATTTTCATGGAAATAATATTGGTTTTTTGGCTGGTCATGTTGATGGCACTATGACCAATAGTTATGTATATGATTCAATGATTAATTTAAATCAAGGCGATAGTAACGAATTTACGAAAGTTGAAACAGAAACAGAAATTGGTTTAGTCGGTGAAATTGGTGTTAATGTTACTAACAATTTATCCCCAGAATATGGTTCTGTAGAAAATGGTGAAATTGGTGTTATTAATTTTTCTGGCATTTACTCTTCTATTCGTAGTGATTTTCCTACTAATATTAAACAAACAAGTATTAAGAAATCTGATACAACTGGTACAAGTAGATATTATGTTGATTATACAAATTATCTTAACCAAAATACTTATCAACTTTATGCTGAATATTTAAGAACAACTTCAGCTAGTGCTCCAACCTATATTACTAGATCAGGCCTAAATAGCGAAGGTAGCTTTACTCCAGCAAGTGGATCGGCTGCTAACTCTGTCGATTTCTTTGGTCAAAAGTTAATTGAAGATACGGCAACTACTGATAGAGGATTAGGTATTTTTAAAGTTGCAACTTCTAATGATCGTTCTAACTTTGATTCTACAACTTATAACAAAGATACGTACTTTATTAATGGCTTAGGAACTTCAAGTATCACAAATGGAACGGCTAAAACTGAAATTTATTATACCACCGCTGAAAATGATGCTAAAGATGGAATAACTAATCCAACATCTTGGTATCCTTCAAATGGTGTTCACCCAGGTGGTGGGGATTATAACTTTGTCGAAAACATGTCTACTATTCCTGATTATGCTGACTCAAGTACTTTCACAAGTAAATATGAACAAAGATCTAACTATGTATTTAAGTTAAACTTTGGTAATGACTATTCCAAAGTAGGTAATAATTCTTATTTCTATAATACTGATAGTAAGTTGCTGCAAGAGTATTTCAAATATAAGTTAATTGATAAGTATGGACAATCCATTGAACCAGGTAATAATAGATTTGGTCTTATGATTAGAGAAAGTGACTACACTCAACTTTCTTCGCTTTCTTCATACTTAACTATTAGTTCTGATAAGTCGATTACAACTGTTAACGGACAACAATATCCAGCTAACTCTATTTTGTTTGAAATTAGTAATAGTAATGGAGCTAACATCAGTGTTATTGCAAGCAGTAATATTGATAATGGATATGTTTCTATTTATGGTTATGATTATGATAGCAGTGGTAATTTAAAGTACTTAAATGCTAATGGAAATTTAGATAATACAGCTGTACCTTTATACACAATGTTTGTACCAAATGATAGCTCTGTTGATACTTTAAAATACTTTAATTACGATTCTAATACTGGAAAAACAGATACTACAGCTGTAGTTGCTAGCGATACAAATTCAAGTAATAAATTATTTGCGCATATTTTTAAAGTTCCTAAGGGTAAATACTTTATTGGTTCACCTAGTGGTTCTATTAATATTTACTATATGGCTGTTCAAGGTCAAACATCTGGTACTATCGATGAAATTAACATTGCTCAAGGTATTAATAGAGTTGCTGGTATCGATTTCTTATTGTGCGACCCAACGGGTGACTTAAAAAAGTATGCTAAGCTTACATATTCAGCCAAGTTTAATACAAATCCAGGTACTTTAAGAGTTTATTCCAAAGATGAAGTACATTTATATATCAGTTTAACTGTTAATGATAGCGAAGTATTAACATTTTTAAATTACACTATGGTATGGAATCAAGGATCAGCTTCTTTCTATCTTAATGGAACTGAGCATACGGATAAGACTTATACTTATCCAGAAGTATAGGAGGTAAATGAAATGAACAAAATAAAAAAAATATTAACAGTTGTTTTAGTTTTTATAACTTGTTTAATTTCTTTAGCTTCTGTTGTTAAAAATACATACGCTTCTAATATAGAGAATAATGTTAGTTCTTCGTATAGCTATAGTAATGCTGTAGTTGAAGATAATGGTGTAAGTTATACTTTATATTATACCAATGAAAATAAGAAAGAAGCTGCTATTTCCTATAATAGTGGTGGTGAGAATACTGTCATTAATGTTCCAGAAGCTTTTACTAGTGTAAACGCTACTGGTGGTACTTTAACAACTATAATTACAGCTATATACGAATCTGGTTTTGCTAATTGTACAGCAACTAAAATTAATTTACCTAACACTATTAAGCAAATTGGCAAACAAGCTTTCTTATCTTGTACGAATTTAGTTACTTTTGCAATTCCATATCAAGTCAAAGTTATTGATGTTGCAACTTTTATGAATTGTACAGCTTTAACTGACATTTCTTATATGAATGAAAATGGTGATTCTACTAAGATAAACAATACTATAACAGCTATTAATGAAAATGCTTTTACAGGTTGCCGTAGACTTTCATCATTTACTATGCCTAATACCTTAACTTATATAGGTAGAAGTGCTTTTAAAGGATGTGTTTATTTAACACGTGTTATTTTACCAAGTGCTTCTAGCGAATTAGAAGTTGATGACTATGCTTTTGCTAATTGCAATTTGATGATTATGGCTTATGTTCCAAATAATATTAAGAGATTTGGGGAATATGTTTTTAACGGAAATGTTAGATTAACAATTTATTTGTCACGCTCTACTAATCCTTCAACTAAAGATGGATATACTAGTGCGTGGAACAAAACTTATGTGTCTACAGGTAGCAATAGTTACATACCTTATAAATTAAACTATGGTCGTGTTGATTTAACTCCAACCAATAACTTTATTTATAGTATTGCAACAAAACCTATCATGGATAACTTTGAAGTGTATACTCTAGATGCTAATAAAGACAATAGTGAATATGCTGTTTTAGTTTCTTATTTAGGATCTATGGATTCAAGTGAAGATGAAGTTAATGATGGAGTATTAACTATTCCTGAATATGTTGTTGATTTTGAAGGTAATAAATATCCTGTTAAAGTTATTGAGGAAGGTTGTTTTAGTGCGACAGCAACTAATAAAACTGGTACTGATTTAAAGAAAGTATCTTTACCAGAACAATTAGTTAAAATTGGTCGTAAAGCTTTCTTTGAAACTGTTAATTTAGCTGATATCGATTTTTCACGTTGCACTCAACTTAAAGAGATTTCAACTGATGCTTTTAAAACAAATACAAAGGGTAATTTTGCTCTCACTTCTTTGAATTTCCCAGCGTCATTAGAAATTATAGATGGTTGGGCTTTTGAAAATTTAAAAGCAGTTAAGAGTATTACATTTAATGCTGATAGCAATGGTGTATATCATCTAAAAGCAATAGGTAATAGTGCATTTAATAATGTTGGATATAATTGCAAAGGAACATTTAATTTAGTATTGCCGCCATCATTAGATGATGAATTTTATAATAGAAATATTTATAATAGAACAGCAGATCAAAATGCATATGGATTCTATTGTGGTAAAGCTATAGAAAGAAGTGCTTTTTCTAATTGCAAAGCTATAAAATCAATTACTTTAAATGAATCTCAAAGTGATGTAACATCTATATCTATTGGTTGTTCTGCTTTTTATAAATGTGATAGCATAGTAACGGTTAATTTAAATTCTAATAAGTTTTATAGAATATATGCAAATGCATTTTATGATGATTGGAGTATAAAACAAATTTATATAAATACTACGTATCTCGAGCAAAAAGGTGAGGAAAATGCTTGGGGTAAAAATATTTATAACTCTGGGTCATCATCAGTTTTTGGTAACAACTCATATGCAACAGTATATCTTTCTGGATACTATCCAAAGTCTAGTACTAATAATGAGCCTCCGTATTATACGTGGGATTCAGAAATTGCTGGTGCAAACTATTCCGAAAACTCATTTACAACAACGTCGTTAAGAAGAGCTACATTGCCTGTTTATACTAATGTAGGAAAAACTGTTAATGGTAAGACTGGTATGGAAAGAGTCAAAACATATTCTAATCAATATGATTATTTAGAATATTCAGATCATATAGTAATAACAAATGCAATAGAAAAACTACAAAGAGCTGTAATTAACATTCCTGCAACAATTAATGATTTGCCAGTAACTGAAATTGGCCCAAGTGCTTTTGGTGGTTATCGTTATGTAAATTACATATTATATGATGAAAATACAAAGTTAAAAAAAATAGGCGATTATGCTTTCTTCTGCAGATGGGATGATTATAATGATTCATCATTTAATAGATCTATTTATTGCTTTATGCCTGCAACATCTACAACATATAAAACTGATCGTGCGTGTATTATTCCAGGAACAATAACTTCTATAGGTGAATATGCATTTATGAACAATTACTTTAATTCAGTTTCAATTCCATCAACAACTACATATATAGGGACTAATGCTTTTAACTCTAATGCAAAGCGTAATCTTAATAATGGTATAATGTCAACTTTATCATCTATTTTAGTTAATGGAAACAGTGCTTATTTTGCATCAGATGGTGATAATTTATATTCAAAAAATTATGATTTTTTATTCTATCATGCCAAAGGTGCAGCAAATAAAGATGTAGTTTTAAATGCAAATACAAAAACAATAGGTTTTGAAGCTTTTAATGGTTCTGATATAACATCGGTTACTATTAATAGTTCGTTACAAACTATTAATAGTTATGCCTTTAATAGAAACCCAAAACTGACAAGTGTTAAAGGTGACTTAAGTGGCTTGAAGTATATAAATTACGCATATGCTGAAAATACAACTTCTACTGGTTTGGGTCAAAAACCATATAATGGTAATTTCGATACAGCTTTATATTCATATGGTGCATTTGAAAATTGTTCTGCATTAACCAGTATTAATTTAAAAAGTGCAACTTCATTAGTTGGTATTGGAAATAGAGCCTTTGTTGGATGTAGTAATTTGAATGATTATACGGGTGGTAACCAAATAGAAGTTTATACATATGACGGAACAACATTAGTTTTAAAAGAAACAATAAGTAATGGTGTTTTAGATTTACGATGTGATAATGGTGGTTCTAAATCAACTGGAAATTTAGTTTCTATAGGAGTAAGTGCATTTGCACAAAATGAAAAAATAAGAAATATTATTCTTCCAAATAGTATAAAAACAATTGGTGATGAAGCTTTCTTAACAAAAAACTTAGGAACAATTTATTGCGAATGGAAGACTGGTAGTAATACAGCTGGAACTGGTTCGATTGGAAGTAAAGCATTTAACTATAATTCAAATAGTGTTCACACATTAGTTTACTTTGTTAATAATAGAACTGATGTTGATAGTACAAACAATAATATCAACTATTGGACTTATTATATTAACGATGATAAGACAGTAGATAGAAATAAAATTGTTACTTTTGGTACTAATGGTGATGTTGCTAAGGCATATATAGCTAAGTTGTCTTAATAATTAGTTTAATTTTAAAGGTATTTATAGATTTATAACAATTTATAAGTACCTTTTTTATATATTAAAAATTCGTATATTTATTTTTGTTGACAACTATAATCTTAAATATATAACAGTTAGTTGCATTTAACTGATTTATTAAGAGTCTTTATATCATTATTATAAAGTTACAAAAATTTATGTTGTTGGTGAAATCAAATACAAGGTTTTAGATGAAGTATCTTTAAAACTAATAGAAAAAGGTAATTTGTCGCTATCTTAGAGTCTTTTGATGCAGATAAATAAACATTATTAAATATATTAGGAGGCTTTGATAATCCTACTAGTGAAAAGATAGTTGTCTATGGAAATGATATATCTAAATATAAAGAAAATGAATTAACTGAATATAGAGCTACAAAGGTTGGATTTATTTTTTGGCCTATAACTTAAATAGCTTTTTATTTGCTGATAAATGGATTTCTTTTATATAGTATTTTTAAATAATTAGGACTATCATGTCCTGAATATAAAATTGTTTCTGGTGGAAAATTTAATTGTTTGAATTTTGTTAATGATTTCATTAATTCTTTTTCATTTCCACCTTTTAAATCGCATCTTCCAACGCTATATCCGATGATAAAATCTCCGACAAATATGGCATTATCTTTTGGAAAATAGTAGGCTAAGCTTCCTGGAGTATGGCCTGGGAAAAGAAAGGTTTCAAATTCAAAAGTTGATATTTTTTGTTTTCCAGTATTTAAGAAATTTAGATTACCTTTATACGAACAAGAATAGCCATATATTTCATATCCACAATTATAGTCATCATTTTTTAAATATATTTCTTCATTTTTATGGCAGTAAACAGGAACATTATAATAAGTGAGATATTTTGTTAATCCTCTTATATGATCTGCGTGACCATGTGTTAAAAGAATTGCAACTAGTTTTCCATTATTATTTATTTCTTCGATTATTTTTTCATCGAAAAAGCCAGGGTCAATTAAAATTATTTCATTATTATTGATTAATAGATATAAGTTTGAAGAAAAATCTTCATGCGATGTATAAGCTTTTATTTCCATAATTTTAAAAAAGGATTTGGAATTTCCAAATCCTATCCGATAATTTTTGCAATTTCAGCATGGAACTTTTCTGGTAAAGAATGAACTTCTTCTCTATTTGTTCCACGGCATTCATAATAGAATTTAATTTTTGGTTCGGTTCCTGATGGACGAACTGCAAAGAAGCAACCATCTTCCATATGGAGAATTAAAACATTTTCAACAGGAAGAGTATTCATAATTTCTTTTTCAGTTGGATTAGAAGGATCATAGGAATATTGATTTTTGAAATCTTCTACTTTTATAATCTTTCTTCCTAATAAAGAAGTTGGCATATGTTTTCTTAAAACATCTAATTTGCTTCCAGCTGCTGATGCTTCAGATGAATTGAAATATAGTTCAATATTTTTGTTGAATGTATAGCCAAATTCGTCATAGATTTTATCCATAACTTGATCAAGACGAAGTCCTTTTAAATAATAATGATTAATCATTTCGGAGATAATGGCTAAAGATTCAATGGAATTTTTATCTCGGCAAATGTCGCGGACTATATAACCATAGCTTTCTTCGTAAGCGAATTGAAAACGTTTTGGATCGTCTGTAGAAATTTCTTCCATCTTTCCTGCTAAGTATTTGAAACCAGTTAATACTTTAATGGTATTAACACCAAAACTTTTAGCTATTCTGGATCCTAAAGAAGCGGTAACAATACTTTGAATTATTACTGGGTTATCCGAAGGAATTAAATTTCTTTTCTTTCTTTCATTTAATATATATTGAATTAATGCTGCACCTGTTTGATTACCAGTTTGTAAAACATATTCACCATTAGAAGAAAGATATCCAATGCCACATCTATCTGCATCAGGATCGGTTGATACTATTAAATCAGCTCCAACTTTTTTTGCTAATTCAATTGCCTTGATATAAGCTTCAGGTTTTTCAGGGTTAGGTGATTGAGTGGCTCCGAAATCTGGATCAGGAACCATTTGTTCTTCAACAGGATAAACATCATATCCTAATTCTTTCAATATTCTAACTCCTAAAACAGCTGAGCAACCATGTTGAGGAGTGAATACTACTTTGATTTTCTTTTCTTCTTGAGGGTTTAAACAAACTTTTTTGCAATCGTTGATGAAACAATCATCGACATCATGATTAGCAATACTATTAGTTCCTTTATTTTCAACAATATGTTCATTATATGGTGGAAGAATATTGTTATCATCAATTAATTTGGTAACTTCCATAGAGTTGTCAGTAGAAAGTTGACATCCATTATTGTCATATACTTTATAGCCATTATATTCTTTAGGATTGTGGCTAGCAGTAATCATAACACCACCCTGGGCTTTAAAGAATTTAATAGCATAAGAAAGAAGAGGTGTTGGGCGTAAAGAATCAAAAACAATGGTATTGATACCCATGTTGTTTAAAGTCTGAGCGACAATATTAGTAAATTCATCATGCATATGTCTATTATCATGGGCGATGACTACAATAGGTTTTTCCATATATGAATAATGTTTTTTTATAAATAATCCATATCCAATAGTAGCTCTTTTAACAGTTAAAACATTCATTGAGTTTGGGCCTGGAGCAATTATTCCTCTTAATCCAGCAGTTCCAAATTGCATTTCTTGGAAGAAAGCATTCTTTAATGCTGTCTCATCCATTTTCTTTATTTCATTTTTGAGCTCTTGGGGAACTTCATCATTAGTTAACCAAGCTTTAATATTTTCGTTTATATCCATATTAAATTTCTCCTGCGTCTATTATAATGAGTGAGTTTAAAATAAACAATTCTAACAAATTAAAAAAATTAAAAATTCTTGCTATAATATTAATGTAAAAAAGTGAGGTTTTAGAATGAATATTAAAGATTTTCAAATCAAAGATTATAGTGGAGTTCCAGCTGTTGCTTTAGAGACAACGATTATTTCTCATGGCATGCCTTATCCTCAAAATGTTGAAACTGCTTTAGCTGTTGAGGAAGAAATTAGAAAAGCAGGAGCTGTTCCAGTAACTATTGGAATTTTAGATGGAAAAATTCGCGTTGGAATGACAGAAGATGAAATTCGTGAATTCGGTCTTCGTCACGATATAATGAAATGTTCAAGACGTGATTTAGCTTATTGCATAGCTAATAAAAAAAGTGGAGCAACAACTGTTGCTGCAACGATGATGCTAGCAAAATTAGCAGGTATTAAAGTATTTGCAACAGGAGGAATAGGTGGAGTTCATCGTGGTGCTCAAGAAACAATGGATATTTCAGCAGACTTAGATGAATTTGCTAAAACTCCAGTAAATGTTGTTTGTGCCGGACCGAAAGCAATTTTGGATATTCCACTTACTATGGAATATTTGGAAACTAAAGGTATTCCAGTAATGTCTTATAAATCAGAAACTATTCCAATGTTCTTTACTAGAGAGTCTAAATATAAAGCTCCGATGACAGTAAACAGTCCGAAAGAAATAGCAGATATAATAAAAGTTAATGAAACGCTTGGTTTCAATATGGGTTCACTTATATGTAATCCGATTCCTGAAGAATATTCATTAGATGGAGAATATATAGAAAAAGAAATTGAAAAAGCTATCGAAGAAATGAATAAATTAGGAATAAAAGGAAAAGAAGTCACACCATTTTTACTTTCAAAAATTGTTAAATTAACTGAAGGAAAATCACTTGAAGCTAATATTGCTTTGATAAAAAATAACGCTTATTTAGCTGGCCTTATAGCTAAAGAATTATTATGAAAGCGTTGATTACTGGTGGAACATCAGGAATTGGAAAAGAGATAGCGAATATTCTTGATGAAAAAGGATATGAATTACTAATAGTAGGAAGCAGATCAAATTACGATGTATCACAATATAAAAAAGCATCATATATTGCCTGTGATTTAGTTTGCCAAAGTGAAATAAAGAAACTGATAGAAATTATCGACAATGATAACTTTGATATATTTATAGATAATGCTGGATTTGGTGACTTTGGTTCTTTTTTAACTACAGATGATGAAAAAGAAATAAAAATGATTGATTTGAATTGTAAAGCAATGCAAATTTTATTAAAAGCGATGCTAAGAAAAATGTATGAGAAAAATTCAGGAAAAATATTGGTAACATCATCTATTGCCGCCTATGCATCAGCACCTTATATGTCTACATATTATGCTACCAAAGCTTATGAATACCGTTTAGTTCGTGGATACCAACAAGAATTAAAACTTATGAAGAGCAAAGTCAGTATATCTTTATTATGTCCAGGACCAGTTGCAACTTCTTTTGAAAAAACAGCAAATTGTGATTTTTCAATGAAACCACAATCGCCAAAATATATAGCTGCAATCGCTGTAAAAAATCTTTTGAAAAATAAAAAAGTTATTTTACCCTCTGTCAAAATAAAAATGTTAGCTTTTCTTTCTAAAATTGTTCCAGAAAATATAGTTTTAATAACTACAACTAAATCAGCGAAAAAACGAGGAAAATAAATTGAAAAAAGCTATAGTAATAGGAAATGGTGACTTATTTCAAAAACCACAAATAGAAGAAAAAGCATATATTGTTGCAGTTGATGGTGGATATAAATATATAAAACAATATCGAATAAAAACAGATTTAGTTTTAGGAGATTTTGATTCAGAAGATAAAAAAAGAGTAATTTGCAAGAATATTATTACATTACCAGTGCATAAAGATGATACAGATACATCCTATGCAATAAATTATTTAATAGAAAAAGGGTATGATGAATTTGAACTATATGGCATGCTAGGTGGAAATAGATTTGAACATTCATTAGCAAATATTCAAGTATTAGCAAAGATAGGAAAATTAGGCTTAAATGGAAAAATATATAGTTCTGATCTTTCCTATTATTTGCAAATAATCTCTGGGCCAAGAAATATAGAAATAAAAAGAAAAAGTGGAACCCCTTTTTCATTATTTGCATATACTGAAAAAGTACAAGGCTTGTCGATAAAAGGAGCAGAGTATAATTTAGAACATCACGATTTGAGCAATTTAAATCCGCTTGGAATATCAAATACATTTGTTGAAAATATAGTAAATATAAGTATAGAAGCTGGATTGCTTTTAATGGTTATTTACAAATAAAAAGAAGTTATAAAAAAACAAAAAATGTAAAAACAAGAAATAAATGTAAAAATATACATTTTTTCAAAAAATACTTGAAATTTAAAAAATAAGGAAGTATAATTTAGACACTTCCGAAAAAAGGAAG